>Ga0194129_10001601_pt1 | contig 36706 bp, 37 predicted proteins | sample TA2KigCa35mmetaG_FD_150862 | JGI IMG/M metagenome (GOLD analysis project Ga0194129, IMG submission 150862) | Freshwater microbial communities from Lake Tanganyika, Tanzania - TA2015038 Kigoma Deep Cast 35m | ecosystem: Environmental > Aquatic > Freshwater > Lake | place: Tanzania: Lake...
CTACGAGGTCCGCAACTTGCTTAGGGCCCTCTGAGGTATGAATCCAAGTATCAGCAGTTACGCAAAGATTTACTGAAGGTATATAACCCTCATGCTTATTGGGATTATACTTGTTGATTGTATCCTTAAAGGCAAGGTAAGGCATACCTGTTTCAATCTGGGAACGCATGATGTGCTTGAAAAGCTCTTTAGCGCTCACGGACTTCTTGAGTTCCAGTGTTTGATCCTTCTCAAGCTCAAGGTAAGCTGCGGTGAAGCCCTCGCCCCACAAAGCAGCTAGCTCGACATTCTTCTTGAGGCGAACTTCATGTGGGTCTAGTAAAGTCCAAGGTGAGTTAGACTCAACACGACGCATGAACTCATCTGGAATTACAATCTGCGGAAAGATGTCATACGCTTTCTTACGCTGGTCACCGTTCTCGGTTTGTAGCTCAAGAAACTCCTCAACGTCAAGATGCCAGATATCAATACTTGTCGTTACTGCGCCAGCCCGCTTGCCTAACTGATTAACAGCTACAGCGGTGTCATTCAAAATCTTGATCCAAGGTACGACACCATTAGATGCATTCTTGCTTCCTGAAACCCAAGAACCGGCAGCACGGACACGGGATAGATTAACGCCCACCCCGCCGCCATTCTTGGAAATGCGGGCAACTTGTGTAACAACGTCAAAAATGGAATCTAAGTTGTCGCTCATTGCCGTAATAAAGCAAGAGGAGAGATTGCCATCGGGACGACGTAGGTTAATTAAAATGGGCGTAGCAAGCGAGATGCGACGCTGGGCTAGTGCCAAGTAGAACTCGTGGGCGTAGTGAAGCCTAACTTCGGGGCTCTTCTTCTCTACTGACGCAAGTAGTAAAGCGATAGTAACAAAGGCTTCCTGCGGCAACTCGCCGTCAACGAGATAGCGTTGAATAAGAATATTAGCGCCAGCATAATCATAATCAAGGTCAAAACCTTGATCAACCCACCTGCCCGCAATTTCTAGTTCTTCATCAGTATACGTATCGGTAATTTTTTTATCATACCGATTCGAATCAACCATGTCATGTACAAAGTGAACATAGTTACCGTAGGCGTAGCCCCGAACAAGAGCGGTTTCTTTCCACAGGTTCATCATGAGGAGCCTACCCGCAACATAGCGCCAATCTGGTTGTTCAATAGAGGTTAGACTAAGAGCTTGGGTAATAAGTTGCTGTTGGATTTCGCGAGTGGATACTCCATCCTTAAAGGACGCAGAAAGGCGGGACTCTAACTCAAGCGGATTAACAGAACATCCTGTAGCAGCCCACGCGACAACCTGCTTAATTTTGTCGATATCAAGCTTCTCACGCGTACCGTCACGCTTTACAATTTTCATAGCAAAAACACCCTTTTATACAAACCTATAGAGTCCGGTAGGCCGGAAACTATGTTACTTAGTGTTAACTTGGAAGGTCAGCACAAGGTCAGACCCCTCGAATGTGGGGGACCAAGCTACTGTCTTAACTTTTGGTTCAATTTTACTGATTGCTTCAGCGAAGCTATCCGCGTAAACATTAAACCTAGATAGGGTATCAAAAGATACCTGCCCCTCGGTCCAGGGTGTGCCCGTGAACCGTATTTGATACGTTAAGTCTTTAGTCTTAGAATCTTTAACCGCATCACGCAAGAATAAGAAAAGAGATTGATAAGCAGATTTGATAATCCAATCAACACGATGAGCTTCTAGTAATATCTGATAGCCAGTTAGTCTTTTTTGAAGCTCTTCTTCTTTGTCGTCTACTCTATAGTCCGTGGTCTCCGTGGCTTGATTGTTGAGCCCTTCTTCAACCTTTTTAGGACTAAAGAAAAACGAAGACCCTGCTTGATTGGAATCAACTTCAGTATCAGAAATACCAAGATCCTGAAGGGTCTCTTCTGAATCTTGATCTACTTTGTTTTCCTCGGAAGGCTCGTCTTGAGCTTTCTTCAAAAAACTATTTAGTTCGTCCCACATAAACCTATTTCCTAAACTGCGGTAATAGAACCATGGTACTAAGCGCTTAAAAGCTAAAGTTAGTAATAAACAAAGTGGAGACAGTGCCTCGCTTTGCGCCATTAGAGGCTATTACAAATCTGTCCATAACAGGTATTTTTGTATAACCACTGTATAGGTTTCGTATGAATGGGGTATTTGAATTACAAACAATTGCATATGCGCCTATGTCTGTTAGATAATCTAAGGCATCTTTTAGATGAGATTGATCTGTTTTATTAAATCCAGCAGACGTATAGCTTGAGAAAGTGTCATCATAGGGCGGATCAATAAAAACTAAGTCTTTTTTCTTTACGCGGGTAAGAGCCTGTAGATAATCACCGGATGTAATCTCTACCCCTTTTAAAGCATTTGATGCATTTTGAATAGTATCAATATCAATATGTGACCTTGACTCATCTTTACAGTAGGGAACATTAAACATTCCGCTAGAATTTACGCGATAAAGCCCATTAAAGCTGAGACGATTTAAGTATAAAAACCTAGCAGCTCTTGTAATTGGTGTCTTGGGGCTCTGGGCTCGAATACGGAGATACTCTTCTTCCGTATTCTTAAGCCTCTTCATAGCTTTAAGTAAGGCATCTGGCTGGTCTCTTACGGCAAGGTAAGCTTCAATTAGCTCTGTATTAAAATCATTCAGCATAGCTCTTTTGGGTGCTAACTCAAAAAATACAGCACCCCCGCCTACCATAGGCTCGTGATAAGTCCCAAACTTCTTGGGAAGTAAAGATAATATTTGCTCAAGTAGCTTGCGTTTTCCGCCAGCCCACTTAACAAAGGGTTTAGCTGCCATAAGGCATTATAGGAAAAGGGCCGGCACCTAGTTGTAAAAGGTTCCGGCCCTTGTAAATTAAATTTTACGTCTTGAGAACGTCGTGAACGCGCCACAGTTGCTGAAGAAGCTGCTCTCTTCCGCTGCCTAACTGCAGTAAAGTATCTTCTTTTTCCTGTAACTCTGTTCTTAATCTTTCGTTCTCAGCTTCTAAAACCTTGCGAGCATCTTCTGCTCTACAGAAGTCTTCAAGAGCTTCGCGTTCCCTGTTCTCAAGTTCCTTAATCGCGGACTCGTACTTAGTGTAGTCTGCTGGTTCGGTGATTTTTTCTTTAAGGATCAACTCTACATTGGATACCTTATCCGCCAAGAGTTCCAAAGTTTTGACTAGTACGATCAGAAGATCTTGCGAGGGGACTACAGTAGTAGGCTGTGTTACAGGTTCTGCCGGTGCGGGGGTAATTGAGACCGTGTTAGGGCATCTCGTAGTGCCTAGTACCTTCAGCATCTCTTTTCGAGTATGCGTAGAAGCGCACTCCAGACATTTAATTTGATCCGATAGAGAACAATACTTACAGGTCACATATTGCCCATCTGGGTTGTGTTCTTTAAAGAAGAAGCTGGTTTGCCGGGACTTTTGGCACACCTGACATGTGGGCAGACCCACACTTCGAATTATTCTTCGCATGAAACACCTCCGTTGACTAAACTATAGCATCGGGAGATGTTGGTGTCAAGCCGCAAAAAGGCCTTTATATGTACCGGTGGGTGGGGTGGCTGTTGGGCTTTTTAAAAATAAAACTAAGTTCGGTGAGGTGGATCCTGAAGGGGTCTGTAACTCGTAGTAGTAGACCAAATCGCTAGGTAAGTTAAGTAAAGCATTAGTGCTATTTAGGCTTAACTTATCAGAAACAAATGAGTTCAATATTGTAACTGTGCTGGGCGATAAAATGCCCGTAACAATTGGTAAGTATGTCCCACTCTTACCCGGATAAAGTCCAATTGATCCGGTTAAGCTGGAATAGGGCGTTCCGAAGTTTGTAAGGACAATGTAGTTACCCATTAAGTCGCTAAGCATAGCATAGTAGTTTGTAAGCGTTGAACCCGATAAATTATCTGGATTGTTCATCATATTAATGAACTTTGATGAGATACCAGAATTTAAAGGGGTAAGTTGCTGCGTATAGTAAACACGTTCTTGATACGACAAGACAGTGGAGAAGTCTTGAGCAAATCCTGTGTTGTTACTGCTAAAATCAATCTCTAAAGATAAAGGGTACTTAGACAGCGGGACGGATTGGTAATAAATACCGCTAAACAAGTGTGTAAAACTAGAGAAACTTCCGGAGTATGAAGCAGGCATAAAAACCGAACTACACTGCGTCCCGGATGAAAAAGAAACGCTGGGCGTATTGCCCGAAATAACTAACTGGCCTGCATTCTCGAAAAGATTTACGCTATCTAAGGCAACATTAGCTACGGTAAGCTGTCCTATTGTGGAATCCAGCAACACCACCCCAGTAAGGCCCTGAACAGCTCCCTGCTGGAAGTGTAAAAATTCTGGTATCAAATCCCGAGAAACTGAAATGCCTTGGCTCGCTACAACAGCTTTTGCATCTATATAAGAGTTTGGATCAATATTTGTATCGTCAATTACGTCAAGCGATAAATTGATACTATTTTGCTCTGTATTTGTAAAAAGAAGAACATTGCCAAGGCCAAAAAGCGTTAAATCAGAATTTTTACCCCCTAAGCTATGAACCGCGTTGGGGGCTAGGAAAACGTCGTTTCCTTGGGCTGACGGAGTAAAACCTTTATCAGATACTATGGTGATATCGCCATTCAAATAAAACCCATCACACCAAACTGAACTAACTTTTGTTCGCTCAAACGAGCTAGAGAACTGAATAGAGCCACTTAGGGCTATGATTGAAAGCAGTGGATCGGTGGAGGTAAAATTAATATCACCTACTGCTTTAGCAAATGTATTATTTTGCCCAAGAAGGCCCTTTAAAAACAATGTATCTGCAAAAAGACTGGTTTCAATTTTGCCATTCGACGAAACAGTAATTAGTCTCGGATCTAAGTTTTCAACTTGAATATAATCGAACATTGTAAACTAGGACGGGATATAAATCTCTAAAGGCGAAGAAAAGTCAGAAAATATCTCGCTATCGAGGTAAGCTTGCGCGATTAAGTTATAGTAAGAGTTAGGTAGTAAATTTACGAGAACAACTTCTTCCGTTACCCTAGGCGGGTAAGCGCCTACACTAGATGAGGGTGGGGTATAGATAATAGGGGTCTCTAGTAAAACTTCTTGATTAGTAATTGTATCAATAATTCTTATGTTACCAGCTTGACGCGTTAATGTAATTGTTGCTTTTTTATAGAACAATACACCCATATTCTGAACGTTAAACGCTGGCCCTGCCAGTATCGGTTTAGCGGGACGAATCGTGATATTAAAGTCAATTGCGGATGCGCTGGGGCCAGAGCTATTTTTGCCCCGGACTCGATGTAAAAACTTACCGGGAGCACTAACCACAAAAGTAGGATCAATACTGGTTGATAGTAAAGGAGTCTCGGTTTCCCAGGAAAGCCCTTCTGCTATTCTTTCCCAGACATAGGAAGTGGCATTATCTACAGGGCGAGTGGATAGCAAGAGGTCGGTTTCGGCGAACCCGCCCCCTACAGGGACGCCTACAAGGGATATTAGCGGGGTTATCGGGGCTGATGTAATTGTGGAAGCGGCAGGTAGTGGAGAAATCGACGCTTCTGATGCAAACATACACGATATATTGAACTTTGGATACGGTGCCACAAAAGTTCCCGAGAGTCTTGCTTCAATTGTAAACGTATTTCTAGTAAAAGATACAGAATAGCCGTAAGATGTATCCGTATTTGCGCCTAATCCTTTAGTGCTCTGGATAACTGTCTCAAAACCGTTTACTGATTCTTGCGTAACCATTAAGGATAAAGGATACAAATCAAAATTATGCGCAACTGTAGCAGAGTAAAAACTTAAATCTAAAGGATTTTGTGTTAAAGTTACACCAGTGACAAAAGAAGGTTGTATTGCCCTAACATTAAGTAAACTTGTCTCTGGAGGAAATACAACAACGCCAGAGCTAGGGGCTAAATGTAGAGCGCCACTGACATCTTGCACCCTAGAAGAGTTAAGGTAAATTCCATTGCCCCCGGATACAACAACGTTAGGTGCCGTGATTGCATCAACAAAAGTTACACCAGAAACTCCTCGTACAATTGTCTGGTTGTTAAACTGATAGAGAGATGCGAAATTGTCTGCTCCTAAGAAAATACCTTCTTCTGAAACAACGCGCTGAGCTTTTGCAGCAACTGAACTGTCGAACTGGGACCACTGCAAGTTCTGAACCGAAACTGTTAAAGTGCCACTGTTTAACGAGCTAACTGCAATACCGTTTGAACCTTCCAATAGAATGTCTTCAGTTAAGCCGTTGATGGATAAAACGCCTGTATTCGTAAAAGTAATTGAGTTGGTATAAGAATCAACGCTAAGATCAAGGCCTGTGCCTGGAAGAAGAGCTACATCACCTGTTAAGGGTGTACCAGAAACAACAAGACCGAGTACGCCTTCTTGGAAGTTAGGGGAAAAATAAAATGTATTTCCAGATCTCGTAACCGTAACAGTGCCACTACCCGTCAGCCTAATATCGCCAGTTATAGGTTCCCCATCATCTACAGATAAAGACGTGACTGAAAGCAGAGAATAGGGGACGAAGTACCGGTTTATTTTACCGCTATCGTCAAGTGCAACGATTTTTCCAGCTTGTGTAATTGCAGAAGCATCCCCAGTAACGACACTATTGTTCGCTACTGGAAGATACTCAATACTTACAAAGGGGTTATTGTCTGACACTGATTAGCTAATAGTCTTGGTAAAGCTTAATGGAATTTCTTCAGGTAATGCGGATCCAGAAGGTGGATAAGTGTAGGCTTTGGTGATAACGCGGCCCGTAGAGACAAAGGTAATCTGCTCTTGCGTTAGGCGACCCTTTGTATCATAAGTAAACGCAGTTGTCCTAACGTTACCCGTAGTCGCGCCGCGAATCTCTTTTTTCGTAACCGTAGATACGCGACCATTTGCGTCTGTAGTAAACTCGTTGATAACAGAAGAAATATCGGTTGAGTTTTGAGCTGGACGAATTAAATCATCAGATAACGTAATACTGTTTCCTGATACGTCAGTATAAATAAAGAGATTGTTATGACTTAAGATTGTAATGCCGGCAGTTAAGTTGTTAACTGCGCTAACAGCTGTAGTATTAAAGGAAACGGAGTTGGCAACTTCATCCGCTGTAATTGTAATCGCAGAACCAGGAGGGGTCAGGAAGGTCACATCCCCATTTACGGTTGCCGCGCCTACAGTAATAGAGTTAACATTAGCTTCATCCGGGACAAGAATCATGGGGATAACCCCGGACTCATTTGTCGTGACTACTTTATTTGCCCGGTCATTAGGGTCAAGAGATTGAAGATCTTCAGCGGTGACGATCTCAATATATTCGCTATGGATAAAAGGATTATTGCTCACTTAGTTAATCCTCGGTAATGCGGTAATGACCATAGACACGTTTGTAGCAGTCACGGTTCCTGTCATTACGCCAGATGGAGTTGCTCTAAAAAGTAATTGGCCAGTTAAAGCGGGGGTCACCGCTACGCTGGGAAATAAATACGCTAATGAAAAGTTTTGACTTGTAATTTCAGGTAAATCATATGTCGAGCCAGCTAAGCTCAACCTAGGCGTATAATGTTGTAGGTTGGTGCCGCTAAACTTTCCAGTAACTAAAACTTGAATATCGCATACATTTGTTGTACCGAAAAATACGTTAGCCCCTGTCTTGTAGGTCCCTGTCTCAACTGAGGTAAAGGTAATACCCGTTGAAGCTACGTATTGAGCGGATACAACAGGATAAAACGTAGGCGGAAGGGAACTTATCGTAATCGTACCCGATGAGCCCACCTGTGTGCTGGAAATTTGAATTAAGCCAGAAGGTACAATACTAACCGTATCGACAAGTCCGTTTAATGTACGGACTTTAGTCGTTGTCTCTGATGGGATTAACGCAATAGGAAGATAACCATCTGGGTTAGTCTTAACTAACTTATTCCCAGCGGTCCCATTTGAAATATCTTCTGCAGTTACCGTGTCAACGTAATCGACCCTGACAAAGTAAGGCTTCTTATTAAAGCTCAAATTTAGTCCTCGATAAACAACCTGCTAAAAAAGCTATTTATCAACGAACTACGCTTTCTGAGAAGATGGGGGCAGATAACAAGTCGTGGGTAGGTTGCCCTTTAGTGTAAGCTTGCCCCGCATCCAGAATCTTTTGTCGGCGACGATTCGGCGAACTTCCGACTCTAGGAACTTTGGATTGACTTCCGAAAAATCAGCGCACAACTTAATTTGATGAACCAAATTAATAATGTCGCAGCTTCCGGAATATAGCCGATACTTTCCTTCAATCGGATAACGAAGAAGTTCTTTTTTTGCGTAAGTCTCTTCTTCATCAAGCAAGTTAACCCAATCTGTAATTAACTTAGCCTGAATTACTTTACCACCTTGGCATTTAATTTGAAGTACTTTCCCCGATACAGAAAGATTAGGTTGTGTATACCCAAACTCAGTTTCTCTGCTCTGGTACACTAAACGCATCTTAAGATCAGCATCAATTCTTCCTTCAAAGAAATCTTCTTTTGGGGGTGAGTTGAAGAACATAATCGAATCTGCATAATTTGCAGTAGGATTTACGCTCTTGAAGTTAAGAAAAGAGAAGCTAGAATATGTCAGGACTGCAGAATCTAGCCAGAGCTCCAGTAGGTGATTTTTTTCCATAAGGGATTATAGCAGGGGGTTTTTAAATCTACCCCCTGCTCACACTTCAATCTCTAGTGGATCTCTTGGGCGGTCAGTCCGGACTTGCGCAGGTAACCCTCACCCAAGACCTTTAGCTTCTTCAGGTGCTTCTGGACTTCGTTATGGTCCATCCCTAACGTCTCGCCGATAGTGGTGTTTTTCTCGCCCTTCAGGAGCATATCGAAAATGGTCAACAAGTTCTGGTAGTACTCGGGGGTATGTGAGTTAGTGGAGCTTTGCAGGGCAGAAGTGCCAGTTGTCTCAATGAAATTACGGAACCGCTCCACAAAATCCTGCCTATCGAGAGAACCTTCGAAAGAAGCTTCGCGAAGAGCCTCGCCGCTGAAATAATCACTAAAAGCCTTGCTGGACTCCGAGTCATCTGGGGAAATGTAGTCAAAGCTGTAGGAATACCAAAGATTGTTGGGGCGAGGCTTACCCTCTTCGCCGTCCTTGCCCTTAACGTACTTGTTACGGTACGTGGCGCAAGCAACGCTGCGAATCATGCTGCGAAGGTAAGTCTTGAAGTTTGCACGCTTTTTATTGAACTTCCCGATGGTATCAACTGACTCATCCGTGCAAAAGTTTTCAATGAAGTTATAACGACGCATTTGCAGAATGCATTCTTGAACGATATCGTCTACTTCCTGCTCGTCAATCTTCCAGTAAACAAGAAAGTCTTTACGGAGGAAATTAAGCCAGCCTGGATTAGCAACAAACTCGTCAAGAGTCTTAGGCTGTGGCATATCTGCATTCCGTGCCTTGCGATTGCCCAGAGTCATCATTTCGGTCCTCCCGTTAATACCGCGTCAGCGGCCTGTGTGTTTAGTGTCTCATCACGGAGGGGCAACTACAAGAGCAGATTGTCTTCCTTAACAGAGTAGGTAAGCCCTCGACAAAGGGAAGGTTGGGTAAGTGTTGACGGCCCATTAACAGCGTTACCTTTCTGTTAAATTTGTTAAATCTGTGTTGCTAGTTTTAAGTCCGTGTTAAATAATCTGTCAAATCCGTGTTAAATTTGTTTAGTCTGTATTAAAGCCTGAATTGATGCAAGAAAGCCTCTTTTATCAACTTTTCTCGGTAAAAGTACCCTTTTCTGGTTACTGAACTCAAGAACTACCTGCGTAGACCCCGGATGAGTCTGACTTAAGCGGGTAACTTCGCTGGCAAAGTCTTCCAGCTCGGTGCTGGGCATCGAAGTAGGGTTTAGGGGGACCATAATTTTGAACTGTTCGGCAACAGATAGCCTTGTATCTGTAATTGTGTTGATATGGCGCCGTACTTCAGTTTCTTTCACAATTTTGTCCTCATCAGGGGTCGAGACAACTAAACCTAAGTTTTCGTAGTGTTTCTGGTACTCCATGACGGAACCCCAGTCTTTAGATATTTCAATATCACACGTCAAAGGTACTTGAAACCCTGGAATTTCAAAGCACATAAGCTTAACTATTTCAGGGATAACTTGTGGTAACAAATCATCTCTAATTTCGTAGACAAGTTCGTCATGAATGGTGAGAAGCATGCGTACATCATTTTCTAGCTTTTTTGCTTTAATCCATGTATACACATTTGACATTGCAATCTTCATCACATCACTAGCCGAACCTTGTACCGGATAATTGATTGACTGCCGGTACGCTGCATTCTTTCTAGAGATAAGTAGTTTCTCTTCTAGGTTACGCCCAAACTTAGGAACCTGAAGCTGGGCATCAGCTAACATGATTTTTCTACCGAAGAAAGTCTTTATAAACCCCTGAGTCTCAGCCATACGTTCTTGTTTGCTACGCCAGAGTTTAATCTTAGGCAGCCCATCCCACCATCCCTGCCAAATAACTTTGGCGTCATTGACAGGTATGCCCGCCGCAGCGGCAAGCGCCTGTGGGCTTCCGCCGTATAGATTAGAGAAGTTACAGGTGTTATGATTGACTAAATTGTTGCCGATAAACGTGTGTCCATCGCCTACGGACAAATCGTAGACTTTTGCCTGCCCATAAGTTTTCTTAATTAGCTTCGTAGCACCAATCTTTGCACCTTCCGACTGAAGGAGCGCTAAAGTCTGTCGCTGGGCTTCATTCATGGCAAATACTTCAAAAAGAGCTTGTCATCTAGGGATGTAGCTAGATGTACTGGGGGTAAGGCGCTTATAACCCTTTTGCCATAATTCGCATTATGGATTCTTGGATCAAGGATTGCCACAATACCTTTATCAGATCGAGTTCGAATCAATCTACCAAATCCCTGTTTAAGGTCGATAATCGCCTCAGGCAGTTGGATATAATCAAACATGCTAGATATTTTATAGTGATCTGCTTTGGCTTTCATTAAAGGATCTGACTCCGGTTTGAAAGGAACTTTATCGATTACCACAAGGGACAAGTCATCCCCGTCAATCGAGATGCCCTCCCAGAAAGTCTTTGTCCCAAATAAGACCGAGTTTGGCGTCTCTTTGAACCACCGGACTAAGAACTCGCGTGATGACTCACCTTGCCTCTTGCAAGGAAACTTGGTCTTTTTGCTGATCTTCTCGAAAGCAATATTCATGTGAGCGTAACTAGTAAAGAGAACGAAAGCGCGGCCTTTACTAAGCTCCAAAAGTTTTAGGGTTTGTGAAGCAAACCAATCTTGGTAAAGATCGTTCAGTTTTCTGTCAGTGGCACTAGGCACTGGATGCCCACCCTTCGGAATATAAAGAAGGCACTGCTTGGGGTAATCAAACGGTGTAGGCAAGCTAACCTCAAACTTCGGCTCAACGCCCATCATCTTCTTGAAGTAAGTAAACGTGTTACCCGTCGAAGACAACGTAGCTGATGTGAATACAGTAGCAACTTCTGGGTAGAGCTTGGTACGTAAAAAGTAGGCAACGTTTATTGGCCCAGACTGAATACTCGCGGGGATGAAATCCGAACCCTTGGCCTCTGGGCGCCACTCGACACGGGTGAAGCTGTACTTGTTCTCGATGTTATCTACTAGCTGGTTTAGCGTTTGAATAAACCTGCCAAAATCAGCGACTCTAGAATTACTCTTCTGGGCCTCAAATGCGATACCAACTGCTACAACTGCTTTACGAAATTTGTCGTAGGCATTTAAAGGCTTAGGGTCAATCGTAAAGCTCATAGGCTTTGTGCCTACAATACCTTTAAATCCTGAGACAAGATCGTTGGCTGTTTCCTCTGTAAAACCAATGGCATCTCTACCCCGGTCAATGAACTGCATGATTGCCCGGTGAGAAACTTCTGCAGTAAGGGCGCTAATCATGTACTTTTCGAATTGATGGGCTTCATCAACCACAAGAACTTTGTACTCTGGTAGATGTTTGCCTTCAATAATAGACAGTGCCACTAGAGCGTGGTTAGCTACAATAACGTCAGCTTGATTGGCATTAGTCTTTGCTCGATAAAAGAAGCACTGTCCTTCGGTTTCTTCGCCTGAACGAGGATGATAAGCACACTTTTCATTACAAGAAGCGTAATCAGCATTAACGTTAGACCAGCCCGGCAAACCTGTTTCTGTCTGGACTTCTGCAACATCTCCTGTAGAGGTTTCCCGACGCCACGCTAAGACGGGAAGCGGGACCGCTAAGGGCTCTAAGTCAAGCTTAACGTCAAGTCGATGTGTACAGAGATAATGGCTTCTGCCCTTAACTAAAGCAGCAGTAAACTCAATGCCAAAGTTTTCGTAAAGTTTCTTCTGCAAATACGGAATATCTTTATGGAACAACTGGTCTTGAAGAGTCGTAGTAGCTGTACTGACGACGACTTTCTGGCCTGTCTTTTTTGCGTAAAGAATAGCCGGAATAAGGTAGGCAAGCCCTTTTCCCGTTCCCGTTGGTGCTTCGACAATAGATGATTCACCTGAAATCATCGAAGCTAAACAAATCTCAGACATTTTAACCTGAGACTCACGTACCTCATCAACAAAGCCAGAGGATCGGAAAATCTCTCGGGGGAGAGGCAGCTTTAGGTCTGACATAATGGACAAGAGGGTCCCTCCTGTCCGGATTATAGCTACGGCTGAGGGGGTTGATTTTGCTTTAATTGAGCATTTTCGAGACGAAGTGCCTCAGCTTCTGCCTGCATCCGAGTGAGCTCGTGGCGAGTCTCCTCTAGTGCTGTCGCTTGGTCAAACAGGTACTGCTGTGTTTCTTTGACGCGCATTGCCTCTTCAATTTTTCTGTTAGCTTCAAGCCTAAGAGCTGCCATTTGCTTTTCGTAATACTCACGAGTAGCGTGCAGTTTATCGTTCAGTCGGCGCTCTACTTCTTGTACTTGATTCTCTAAGCTGTCATTTCGATAAGTAACTTTACCTTCAATCTTATCTAAAAATCCTATCTTAGATTTCATCTGAGCATCGTAACTCTTATGGAGCTGATCTAGTTCGGCTTCTGACATATTAACAATATTACGAAGCTTAGCGCACATGTGGCCTTCTGTGCCTGAAATTTGTCTCTCGACAAACTGCTTTAGTGGTATACCCATCATCTCGGCACGAGTGTGGTTAGCTGTACAGCCCCGAGACCATCTTGGACATAAAGAGCACTCTAGGCCATCTCTGATTCTACCTAGCAAAAACATCGCTTCATCCCTATCTAAGTAAGGGAAATCTATGCCGTCTTGCTGCGGAACACCCTCAAACTCGGGATTTTCCAACTCTGTGTCCTTTTTGAGACCAACAGTGAGATTCTAAGTAATTAATTAAATACACAATTAAAAGGGCTCTACAAACATTATAGTCTGTAGAGCCCTTAAAAAATAAAGCTACTTAACTGTAAACCTAACCGTGGACCGAACACTGCCGGACTTGCTCTTTACAGTCACTTCGCAGTCACATACCTGCGGAGTAGGTGGGGCAACCCAATTGACCCTAAGCCCTTTATCGGAAACCAGCGTTCCTTTATCGCAGAACCAAGAAACGCTCACAGGCCTGCCCATATTCTCCTGATACTCAACCATAAGAAGGGCCGTTTCATTTGTCGCAATTGTACTAGGGAATCCGACAACTCTAGTAATGACAAGAAAATTCTCTAGATCGTTACTGGGGGCAGGGGACTCTACGGCAGGCGCCACGCGGCCCAATACGGGCAGAGAAGTATCCGCCACCTGTAGAGAGCAGCCTGTAATTAGAGCTGAACTAAACGCCGCCACGAACTTTTTCATTTCTGCAACCTCCGTAAACTCAGTATACCAAAAAACTGAGCCGGTGAGTGCAGAAAATTATTAAATCTGCTTTAAATTAGCGAACTACGACGAGAAGTCGGATTGTTGTTCTCTCTTCTTCGCCAATCTTCACGTCGTGGAACTGGGGAATACAGACAATATCGTCCCCGGATGGGGCAAGATAGCCACGGGCAATCGCAACTGCTTTAACTGCCTGATTTACCGCCCCCGCACCAATTGCCTGCAGGAAGCAACTCCGGTAATCCCTCACGCACCCTGCAACAGCCCCTGCTACTGAAGCCGGCGGGGAGTTGGATGCGACTTGAAGAATAGGAACACCGTCAACGAAGCTCGGTGCTACCTTCTGCCCAGAGGGCTTCTTCTTTTGGGAATCGGAATCCATTTTCTGCTCTGTTCCAAGTATATTGCTGCGAGGGTTACAAATTAAGGAGGCAACTAAGAAGTAAAAAGGTTGACACCGGACATTGCTGTTGCTACAGTAGGGGCACTATGACCCTCATGATGGCAATCAGGTTCCTCTTCTGGACCATTCTAGAGCTCTTTGTTTTAGGATTCGCCCTGAACAGTCTAATGGAAAAAGTGGAAGAGGAAGGCTTCCACTGGTTCAGGACGCCGTTCAGTGCCCTGCTTATTATACTGGGTTACTTGGTTGTAATTTTTAAGATTATAGAAGCTCTCTCTCGAAAAGACTAAGCTTCAAAAGTTACAACAAGATCGTCTTCCGTGATCTCATCTAGATGTTTCCAGATATAGGCGCCGGAAACATCAATAACCCGAAGTCGATGTACGAAACTCCCTTCGATACTCTTGCCATCTTCAAAATCTAAACGTACTGTATCCTTGACGCCACCGTAGTAGAGTTTATCTACGTGTTTAGGTTCGCCAAACTCATTAACTACGTTTAGATTTACCGGGGCAGAAAAGAATCTATCTTCTTCATCTTCGGGTAGATTCTGGAAAAGTAACCCAATAGGTATTTCTATTACTGATCCTGAGTTGAACCGAACCTTGATCGAAGTATCTGCTGTTACACATTTAGCTAGCTTACGCTTAAACTTTGCATCTACTTCGTACTCTTCCCGGAAGATTGCTCGGGCAGTTTCCTCGTGGATATCTTTACCCCCCAAGAAGGCATTAATCCAAACATCTTCCTGCGCTAAGTTGGCTGCGACACGTAGTTCAATACCCGAATAGTCTATTGCAGCTATCGAGTACCCGTCTCTTGCAATAAAGGCTCGTCTAATATTAGAAGCGCCAGATAGGTCTAATCTCTCAAAAGTGTGCTGACAAGAATCAATATACCGACAGCCATTGCACGTAGGACGAATACAGTGCTCTTCACCTAAGTGCTGTATAAAATGCTCATCGTATACGGGAAGTTTAATGGGCCTAAGCTTAGCTTGCTCTTCTTCCGGGTAAGTATCTTTCTCTGCTTCAGAAATAAGAACATAATCTTTTACAGAATGGCCCCCTACTTTTCGCTTAACTTCTTGACGAAACATTGCGGTACGTTCAATCTCTTCTGGATTCATCGAGAAAAAATCCTCTTTGTATCTACCCAAAATGCGGCGTCGTTACTCGGAATTGCTTGGGCGTTTACTCCGATATAACCGGCGCCTTCACTGTCACCGGCGGCTAGCCTTCCGGAAGGTGCTGCCATACTCCTGAATGCAAACTTAGCATAGTAGTTTCCGTCAGCGGCGGGTTTCATATTGTAAAAAGGCATAATGTAAGTGCTTAAATTCTTTTTGCGCTTACGATACTGTAGAACAGATTCAATAACTTTATTCTGGCTAGCTAATGGAGTAAGAGTTTTATCATCAGTCTGCCATTGTCCTGCTTTTTCAGTGACTTTTCCGCCTTTAATTCCAAAACCCTTAATCCTAAAGATATCTTCTTCGTCAAACTTAGTATCTAACCTCTCTCGAAGGCCCCGGATATTAACATTAGTCACTTTCTTTTGGTCACCGAATCCGCTTGATACTTCGGCAATGTAAGAGTCAATGGGTATGCCATTATAAAAATCAATGTCCATATCTTTAGGAGTGAACAATAAATGACCAACTTTACTAGGGCTGTCTATGAAAAACTCAGTTTTCTCTGGGTACACCATCTCAGCCTCAAAACTATCTAAGTCGGGCAAAAGCTCTGGTGCGCCAAAGATAGTAACTTTTACATCCTGTAAAAACCCTTCTGTATAAGAACCGATGCAAGTACCTTCATTGTAAGTTTTAGGGTCAATATTACACTTGTTACCGTTAATAGTTCCCCTAATTGACTTTAGGTTACCTTTAGAGTCGTAAACAAATTCATCTACCACGTACCTAATTTTAAAAGGTAGCTGCGTCATTCGGTAGAAAAAGTCAGAACGGCTACCAAAGTCGTTTGGTATTTTCAAATCTTTATAAACGTCTACCATCGTTGTGTAGATCTCATTAATTACAGAGGGTGCGACACGCTTGACGTAATCTACATCAATACGAACTTTATTCGATTCCATGTCGATAAGCGCATCGATAAGCTTGTTCTCTACTTTGTAGATAAAACTTTGTCCTGCAGACTTTACAAGAGGATACTTATCGGTAGCTTCTTTCTCTGTCAAACGAATAAAGGACAGGTGACGGAAGATTTTTAATGTCTGCAAAGCGTCAGACGCAGCATACGTATAGGATTCATTCGCGGATAGCGCGGAGAAGTCTAAATCTTTACGAGAAATCTTAGGCTTCTCTAGTGCGGGCACTTTGTCGCAGTTAAAGTTCTTCTTATATGGCTTAAGCATCTTCTTTGACTTAGTGAGCTTAGCTTCTTCGTACTCTGCGGAAGCTGCTTCAAAAATAGCTAAGTTTCGCTGATACTCTTCCATCTCTACTTCGTACTTTGCCTGTAGCCGCTCTGCCTCTTTGGACTCAAACATGTCAGTAATCTCAATCATGCCTTCGCCAAAGAATCTTTTACTGGACAACTTAAGACCTAAACCTTTATGTCCTGTGTCATGGCAGAAAACAGAAACCATAGCATCTTCTTTGTTGGGAAAGTAAATACCACGAGCTTTATAAATACCTAAGTCGTACTTAGAGTTGTAGAAAATATACTTAACTCGATTACCTAGCTTGACAACTTCATTAAGTGCTTCCTGCATGTCCAAATTTAAGCGGACATCTAATGTATGGCCCACCGGAATATAAAAGGCCTGTAAGCCGTCAAGAGGATCGTCGTAGGCCATGCTGATTCCCACAAGTTTTGCGGTTTCTGTATCTAAACTTGTGGTCTCTGTATCGTGAGCTACATCAGCATTATCCGGTATTCTGGAGAAAATATCTCTTAAGTGCTCAATATTTGAAACAAGAAAAAGCTTGGACTCTTTAATCCAATTTTTGCTAGTATCCTCAGCTTCGGCGGGATCTTCTGTAACATCTGCCCCCAGCTCACCGTAAAAATCCCAATCTTCAAGCACGCTTAGATACCGCTTCTCGATAAATCGACTCCAAGTGCATTATAGCCTGCTCGGCAGGAACCTGATTGACTAATACGCGCCACGCCAACTGGTCGAGGACGTACCAGTATTTCTGGAAATCCTCTAGTGCTAGTAAATCTTTTCTAGCTAAAATTTTAGCACTTACTTGCGCTAAGTGATCGTCAAATCTTTTTTGAGGTTTCTTAGCTTCAATAGTCTTGAATAAATCTTTGATTTCCGAAAGGCCACGAGACTCAAACTGATCATCGTCAATTTCATACTCTATGCCATATCGCTGAGCTAATGCGTAAACTGCATCACTAAAAGATTGCCCAGTAAACTTCATCTCAAACGCAAAGATGTCATAAGATGAGTCGCAGGCCCAGCAGAACATTGTTCCGTTTTCGTAGATGCGGGCAGACTTACGGCGGTCATCCCCGTGAAATCCAGGACATTTTATTTGCTGCTCATGCCGCGAGCCATCCCAAACATCGTCTAGCTCATAATGCTCTAAGCAGTCAAATACATTTAAGCGCTTAGCTAAGATAGATTCTTTTAGGACTGAAAGCCTATTATTGCTCATTGCTTAGTGAAAACTTGAAATCTTAGCTCTGGGATACAATCTGTTCTATCAGTAGACTGGATAAGCTTGAATCCTTCTGGAACAGTAGGTAAAACAACATCCCCTTCAGTTAAATCAAACACTGTAGTTAGATGTATTTTTCTCACTAAATCTTTACTAAAGGCTTCGTTAATAACTTGAGCCCCTCCAATCAAAAATACTGGCTCTTTTTTTCTTAGGTTTAGAGCCTCTTCAATATCGCAAACCACAAGGTCAGGTTGATACGCCCAGTGTCGGTAAGCTTCATTATGAGACACTACAACGTGATAACGATTAGGAAGTCTTCTACCTAAAGACTCAAAGGTTTTTCTTCCCATAACTATAGTATGGCCATTAGTTAAAGCTTTAAAATGAGCTAAGTCCTCGGGGCTTTTCCACGGCAGTCTATTAGTTTTACCAATAACTTTTTTTAAGTTAACGGCAATGACAACTTCAAACTTATGGTCTGGGTGCATTAGGAAAGACATCTTCAATAATAGTCTCTAATCTTTCCACTAAACAAGCTGGGGCCTGTTCTTCAGAAAGTACAGTAAATATAACAAGATCTAGAGTAGATTTAAGAATCCGATTCTGCTGCTCTAGTTGCTCGTAGGTCATGTGTTTTACTCAAATTATTCTGTAGGGCACGAAGCTTGGTGGATACCATATCGACCTGAAACAGCAAGGATGCAACTTCTACATATAGCTTACGAACTTCTAGTACGGCAAGTCCGGTTAACAAGATTGAAACGACAGAAGCGGCAAAAGCGATTTTAGTAGGATCCATACAGAGACTCCTTGAGGGCTTTATCTAACAAACAAGATACCTTCTCTAAGTCAGTATAGAGCTCATAAACTGTTAGAGTTTGCTTTTCTCGTAAAAGCTGACTAACGCGCTCCGCCATATCATAGCTCATCTGCAACAGAGATTTTAACTCCTGAGCTCTTTCGCTAGCAGTCATCTAAGAATCATTCGACTTTCTTCAGCCACGGATTGCCTCATCTCATTGCTTTCAAATGTGACACACGTCCACCCCTCCGGAGTGATTGCCATACCTATGAAAGTCTTTGTAAATTTATCCCAAAAGTTAGACAAAACGTATTTCCCTTCCGCTAAAGCTAAATCTTCCCCGTTTGAAGTTGCAAGGTAGCTAATGGGGAAAAACTCGTAGGACTGGGTAGGGTTACCGTAGTTTCGTGTCAATAGTTTTCGGTAATGATGATACCGTGATTTAGCAGAAAAAAACTTGCTTTCCTTGCCGATAATTAGGGTTACCTCGGAGAGACGTTCTGTTACAGGTGTGAAGGCATAAACAATTACAGTATCGTCTTTACCAATCATCCCCCGCCAAGCGCGTGAGTTGGGTCTCATCGAATCCCGAAAGGTAAATCCTAACGGAGCTTTGACTTCAGTAACTTTAGCACCCCAAGGCATATCCCGAAAGCGAAGATTTTGAGCATCAACAACTTCTGGGGCGGGGACCAATGCTAAAGGTAATAGGAAAACGGCAAGCATAAGATTATTCTTCGGATTCTTCTAGCAGTTCTAGCTCGGGCCCAATATGCGTGTCACAAAGAGTAGCAATCCAGACCAAATTCCTTGTTCTTCCGGGCTCGCCACAAACCTCACACGTCACCGCGCTCTTTTGCTCTGCTTCAGTAATAAGCTGCCCTAGCTCTTCGGTATGGTAAGACGTATAGGACCGTAGCGTACCGAACTTCTCTTTGATTTGGGTGAAGAATATGCTGGAAGGCAGATTGAGGGCATCTACTTTCTGCACAAGCTGTTCAATAATTTTAAACCACCCAAGTGGGTACTGAGAACAGACAGTGTATTCGGTGGGTTTACCGGTAACTGGGCTCACCATGAGAAGATGTGGGTATTTCTTTGCAAGCGCAAGAGGAAGGTCTTCTTCGTCGTCGTACATTCTCTAATCCCCTACAACTAGGCGCTTTTTGTTATCAATCGTAATGAAGATCGCATCTTCTTCTTGCTCATGCTCTTCAACTAACCACGGATCGCTGGAAACAACTATAGGGGCCTGCTCACCGTAATAAGGGATAGCACGGATAGTGTTGAAGTCAACAAACTCTTGCCAAGTATCTAAGTTCTTATCTTCATTGTTGGCAACATAGCAATCGACAATAAGATCGTAATCGTAAACCACGCGACCAGCGTGAACGCCGATAACTGCGCCATCGAGGTACTCTGGGTCTAGGACTAAAGACTCGGCTCCTAGATTACTAAGGTCTAGGTCAGGGCGGTCAGGGCGGAAGATCACGCAGGCACTCGGTTCTACAGAAGAGAGGATACTCCATACTATAGCGATCTACTGAGCGTGAATATGTCCAGATGACTGAACGCGAGTTTTTCGAGCCGAGAAGATAGACTGGCCATCGTCTTTAGTGCTGAAATTTTCCATTTTGTAGGGATTATACGTAACTTGACGAGAATTATTCAAGTTAAAATCTCCGCTAGCGGCCACGTTTCCTAGTATAAAAGCGTGAACGTTTTTAGCTTTTTCGCGTATAACTCGCTCCCGCCCAGCCTGACTCACTTTGAATTTCGAGTCATCTAAAACAATATCATCAACGTGAGCGTGGACTTTCCACTTACCGTCTTGCTTAACCTGTACACTGAGTTTACCATTATGAAGATTTCGGTAAACCCGTACTGGGGTTCCCGCTTCTAATGGATTCTCGCGTACTTTTGCTGCATGACGCAAAAGATATGAAATAACAATTTTATTGATCATACCTACTGAAATTATTAAACGGCAACATCCAGCTTGATATGAGGGTGGGGATCATACCCCTCAAGGCAAAAGTGGTTAATATTAAAATCCTCTACCCGTGTTACGTTTTGGTCAATAAACAACTTGGGTAGTGGCCTCGGCTCACGCTTAAGTTGTTCTTCAAGGGCTTCTACGTGATTAAGATAGACGTGGGCGTCCCCAATATTGATAATCAACTCATCAGGATCGAGATGAGAAACTACGGCATACATATGGAGTAGCGCAGCGTACTGGGCGATATTAAATGGACAACCCAAACCTAAGTCGTTGCTGCGTATGCTCAAGATCATGGATAACTTGGTGCCATTTACGATAAGCTGATGTGTATAGTGGCAAGGGGGTAAAGCCATAAGCTCAAGCTCGCCTGGGTTCCACGCAGTTACAATGATTCTACGGGAATTAGGATCGTTCTTAAGTTGCCATTCAGCTTTTCTCAACTGATCGACTACACGGATAAGTTCAACCCCATCAGCATTAACCTCGACAGCGGATACCATTTCCCAATCCGATACAGGGAAAAGCTTATGGGTCTGCCCTATATGATTTAAAATCTTTCGTGTAGCTTTGTCAGGATAGGACTTGCTAAATTGGGAGTGGGGCATTGTGACGAGGCTGGTCCAGTTTCTCCACTGAACTCCGTAAAGCCTACCTAAATCTCCGGTTTCGGGGTCGGCCCACTCATCCCAGATCGTAACCTTACGCTGGCGTAGGTAGTTATTGTTATCTTCCCCGCGAATAAAGAAAAACATTTCTTCAAGCGGTAACCGAAAAGGAACCTTCTTAGTTGTGAGGAGCGGAAACCCATCGCTCATCTTGAACCGAAGAGAGCGTCCAGCTACACTAAGCGTACCGACTCCGGTACGGTCTACCTTACGGGTTCCATTTTCAAGAACGTCACGAACTAGATCAAGATATTGCTGCATAACTTAGCCATGAATCCAAGGATCTTTTTTGACGGGTGGTTCAACGTACACAACAACAGAGGTCTGTGGCTGCTTACTCTCTCGCTGACGAAAAACTCTTTCCATCGTGCTGTAAGAAATCTCAAGATTATACTTAAGAGCCATTCTAGCGCCTAGCCAGTTATGTACGCAGGCCATACCCACACCAATACCTAAACCTAGCCCAAGGGCGATTCCCCAGTGCCACTTGAGTAGTACGACAATTGAGGCTAATAGAGCTGTAAGAACTGCTGTAATCGCTCCGAACATCAAAGCTAATTTACCCTCAATAGCTTTGATTTCTTCGTTTGGATCGTATTCTTGATTTTCCATAAAGTTAATCACTAAATCCTGCATCGAGAATGCGGTCTAAGGTAAGCTCAATACGCTCTTCTGGCTGTGCACCCATATACCTAGACGCAAGATTGGCGTACATGTAGCAAGGCTTAAATAACGCGCCATCTCGATGCTTGAGGTTCATTAATCTAGCTTGGTTAAGCTGACGTTCTTCCTCGTCGCAATAGATAGCAATAACCAAGTCGCTGGATTTCAAGACTTCTGAAGTTTCTGCAATATGGTCTGGCGTATAGATGCCATTGTTACGTCGTGCTTCTTCGTAACCCTTAGTGCTAATCTGGAAAGGGATGACTAAAGGCAGGCCCTCACCGCCATTGAAGGTCATGGCAATCTGCTTGAGTTCACGAATAATCGTATTCAGGTTATCTCGACGCTGCCCATATGCATTATCTGCTTCCATGAGGTTAGGGTAGTCGATAAACAGAATGTCAATCGGCTCAGACTGGTGCATGGCCTCAACCTCAGCCCGCAAAGATCGAGGGGTGACATTGCCAACAGGCTGAATAACACGAATGCTTCCGTAAGGGTCACTATCATCATCAGGAACCAAAGCCCCACTAGAAAGCCGTACCCTTCTAGCAAAATCTGGTAGCACTACATTCAGATAAAAGTCACGCTCTTCTTCAGATAGCTTACGGTTCTTAATCTTGTCGTACTCAAGAGGGGGATTAATCTGCCTGAAGTCCTTGTAGGACGAGTGCATACAGTAGAAGATATCCCGAACCTGGCTATACGGCATTTCGAGTGAGTAATAGACGACGTTATAGCCTAAATACACCGCAGCGAAGTATGCATAGTTAAGACAAAAGGTAGTCTTACCGTGTCCCGAGTAGGCAGACACGCACATCAACTCACCCTTCTTGAGCCCGTATACCACATTATCTATATCGTCTATGCCCGTAATAATACCGATGACCTTGTTCGGGTTAGCTTCTTCTGCAAGGTAAGCAGCGACCTCGGCTTCGGTATCCTCTCGAATGTCGCCACGAGTTTTTACGTTCAGCGTGTTTGCCACATAAAGAGTGTCGTGGTGCCTGAGAATATACCCATAAGCATCCCGAATACCCTTTAAATACTGCTTACCGACTTTAAGGCCTTCAAATGCAATGGCGCCGGCGTTAAGAACTACCTTTTTGAACAAGTCCTTCTGCTGATCTTCTTTGACCAACAGAATAAGCTGCTGAAACTCCGCCGCCTTGCGAAAGGGCAGTATCTCAACTTCTTTCAGAATAAACTCAATAGCGCTATCTTCTGAGAATCTATCGCGTAGCGCAGTTAATGTCGGCGGGGACTTAAACTGAATGATGTAGTCTTGGATATGATTAAAAAGCCTTTGGTCAGCAGTAGCATATTCAAGCTCAGTTTCAAGAGACAGATGCTTGAAGTTTTCCCAAATCAGGACATCTTCATCTGCCTCGTCAACTTTGATGATCCCTCGAAACAGTTTAATCAAGGCGTTAGACCCACTTCAAGGCGTCGTCTTTGTTGAGCGTGACCTTGGACTCAAGGTAGTCCCGCAGGCGCTCTGCATTAGTATAGGCAGGATGATTCCTGTCCGGTGCAAAAGATGAGCGCAGCGTCTCCCCAATTCTGGGCGTGATGATCCAGGTCCCCAGACCATTCGCCTCGCGATAACTCGTGATGTGCCTCACGAGGTCTGGGCTGAACTTGTTGTTGAAGTTGAATTCGATCAGAATAACCAAAAGCTTGAATCGATCAAAGTTCTTAAGGTTGTTAAACTCGTTATCTTCGTTGAAGCAGGCTTCAGTCAAAGAATACAGATCAACAATGTGGTACTTTACATCTTGCTGCAACTCTGAAGATCCCTGTAGTACAGGGGCATTCTGTATCAAAAACCGCTTCATAAATGGCCTGAACTTGGGCCACGATGCGCGGAGGACAATCGTCTTATCTACCATCTTGTCCAAAATAGGTAAGTGCTGCTTTGAAGCCTCAGTATGAAGCATCATGCCCATGTAATTCTTGTAGGCAATCTTAACGCGACAAATACATGGAACTTCTCTACCCTTGTGCCCTAGCCTGTCTGATTCCCAGACAGATCCAGTGCCCTTGCATTTTTCGCAAGATGCAATATCGGGGTGCAGGTTCGGATTTGCCACTGGCATTAAAATCTCTCGTTGACATCAACAATGTCAAAATCACGGGTGACACGCTGATTGGGGAAAGTGCGACTCTTCATCGCCTGAACTAACATACTCATAGTGTCGTTGTCTGAGCTTGACTGAAGAGTCTGTTCGGCATCCGCACCGAAAATACGTTCTACCAAGTCCTTCTTCCCCAACAAGACTTGTCGCTTGTACTCGTCTATAGTGCCCGTATTCATGAAGTAGTGCGCAACAATTGAAGAATGCGTTGAGCCGATTCGCTGGGCCCTCCCAAGACATTGAAGCAGGTCACCAAAGGACCATGGCATATCCAATAGGATAATATGGCCCGCAGCTTGTAGGTTGATCGATTCAATACCAGCTTTGTTGATAAAGATGATGTTATGCTTTGGGCTTTCTGTAAATAAATCAATAGCCTTTTTACGATCTACACCAGAGACAGAACCCGTAATCTTAAGGGAATTTGGATATTGTTTGGATAAGTAATCAATCCATTCTTTTGAAATGGTAAAGATGATAATCTTTTCACCCTCAAGTTCATCTTCGAGTAGGCGCTTAAGCTCCTCTTCCTTAGAAGATTCTTCATCGACAAACCCAATAAGCCTTGGTGAGTTACTAATTAATTGGCAATACGTTAGCTTAGCTAAGGCTTCTGGTGTTTTCTCTGAGCCGTCAGGAAGCTCTAGGAGGCCCTCTAAGGCATCTTGATACCTGCGAAGTTGAGGTCCTTTCATTTCCAAGAAAACATTCTTAGTGATGACTCTAGGCAGGTCTGGGGCAACATCTCTCTTAGACCTACCAATATAAAATGGCTTAATGATCTCAGCAAACTTGTCCAGATTTTTATACTGCACAAGCTGGGGCACTCGGCGGCCACGCATGATTAGCTCGCGGTACACGCAGAAGTTAGTTCTGAACCAAGTAACATTTGGAAACAAATCTGGTTTAATTACTTTAAACAGTGCAAAAGCTTCTTCAAGTCGATTCTTGATAGGGGTTGCCGTGAGACCATAAGCCCGCTGAGCACGATTTGAAACGTTACAAGCAGCTTGGTAAACAGATAAATAAGCTTTTTTACCTATCTTGGCACGTAGACGATTCTCATCTCGATACTTGGTTTCGGGTTTCCAGGTCTTGAACTGGGTACACTCATCAAAAAATACGATATACTCGTCCCCGATATCCATCAGGTTTATATTCTCGGACACAAGCATTGAATAGCCTGTTACCATAATATGCGCGTCTTGCTCTTTAAAAAGATCAAACCCTCGTTGCCTAAACTCAGAAGGGGACTCTTTCGACGACTTTTTATAGCGATTACCTTCGCTATCCTCAAAAGAATCTGAATCTAATGCAAAGGCTTTTATGTCTGTAGTAAACTTACGAATCTCAGACGCCCACTGGTACAGGGAACTCTTAATCGTGACGATAATACACTTAAGGTTTGGGTTTTTCTCCAGCAGCCTAATGTAGGCGCAGATAGACTGCCCCGTTTTACCGAGGCCCGTGTGATCCCCCAGAATAGCTCTGGGTACTGCCAGCATGTATGCCACCCCTATATGTTGATAGGGCCTAAGCTTGACGCTGGGGCTTTGGTAAGCGCAATCAAAGAGGCGGAAGTCTTTGGTGGCTTTCAGCTTCTCGACGGCGGCGAAGAATCGCTGCTGCTCGTCGGGTATCTCCGGGTTCTGCATTCACTCCATTATAGGATCTTGAGCCTAGAACTGATACGAAAGACCAAGGCCAAGCTGAGTCTCAAGGTCAGGAACCTTGACCACGCCCACCACGCCTAGCTCTAAGCCCGGAGCCATCGTTTTGGAGACAAACCCGCCAGCACCCAAATCGAGGTTTGGTAGGGAGTTAACCCGAGTGCCTACAACAGCAGAAGCATTTACTTGTACCGACTTTAATTCAAAAATACGATAACTCAGTCCCGCAAATGTCCCATCGGTAGTCACCCAGATAATAGGTCCTATACCGGCTTGGGGTGTTTCGTCGTGGAACACTGTCAAACTGCTGCTGGACGCCTCTGCTGAAGAGGAGGCCACAGCCACGGATTCTGAAGACTGTACAAGAACCAAGTCTATACTTTTTGTTGCTAAACTTGTCTTGTTTTGCTTTTCACTCGACTCTACTTCCTCTCTCTCTGTTTCCCTAGACTCAAGGGTTCCATCTGGTCTGAACTTTTCGCGTACTATACTTCTAGTCTTTTTTGTATCAGTTTGTACTTGAGAAGCACTTGCCTCTACTGATGCCCCTGCTACGGATACACTTGTAGAAGAAACGGCAGTTGCTAACTGACTTGTTGAGGAAGAACTACTTGAAGTAGAAGTCTGTGTTTTAGGTGAGTTTATATTAAAAAGTCTAAATCCTACTTCTAGTAAAAACAGAACGCCAACTACAATAAGAATCTTTTTCCAATGTCTGGTTAAAAAGCTAATTATCATTCTTCTTTACCGATAAAGTCGAGGGACCATCTGGGCCGGGTATGGTTGTTGTGTCCATTTCGGACTGTACCCCCTTAAGGTGGGGGGCATTGTAGACGGGACCAGAGGAGTACCCAAGGCCGTTCATCTTGGAAGCATACTTGGCGGCTAAGTATGTTGCGCTAGAGACTCCTACCAAGAGTATCCATCCATCGGGGACATCAGGAATTGTACCGGTATTCCACGTTTGTTTTGTGTAAAATACTAAAAAGTAAAAAAAAGAAACAAAGGACTGAACTCTAGACCAAGAGTAACGGTAAACATTATCAGAGTCTCTTTCCTGAAGAATGTCCCGTAAAAACCGATTCATAATATTACTCGCTTCTTATAGGAAGAGAAATAATGACTTCTGTGTACTTATTCTCTTGTGATAAGACCATAATGGTACCGCCACGTTGCGTAATAAAATATCGGCAAATAGTAAGCCCTAACCCTTGACTTCCTACTTTATTTGATACAAAAGGAGTGAAGATATTTTTAATCTTATTTTTCGGAATACCGCATCCATTATCTTTAATATAAAAAACAATAAACCTGCTGGTCTTATGGAGTATTTTAACTTCAATACTGCTATTGTCTTTGTCTAAAGATTCTATCGAGTTTCGGAACAAGTTAGTTAGTACTTGTTGAAGCTCAGATTTTGGCATATCTGGTATTATCTTTTTAAAGCCTTTTTGAACCTTAAACTTAACATCAATACTAGGGCACGTAGGCAACAGTGTGATAGAAAGAGTATCCCAAGTACTGCGAATTGTCGCATCAAGGGGTTCATATTCTAAATCGCTTTTTTGATTTTTATTGAATCTACCTAATGTATCTAAGATATCTGTAATGGACTTTATCTCTTGTTTAACAAAAGATGCAAGCTCTTTCGTGTTGCCCGCGCCGTCTTGGAGTACATCTGTATACATTGCAATAGCTTGAAGAGGGCTCCGAAGCTCATGGTTAATTCCTGCCGCGATCAACCTAAAGTTGTCTTGCATGTTAGTGTCAAAGTTAAACTTATTACTTAGAACTTCTGTATTAATCTCATATCTAATTTCAAAACAGCCACCGTAAGGGGAGGGAATTCCTAAACGTTTAAACAGCCTTTTTGTGCCCGTGTTTGGATCTAAGTAAGTCTGCACAGACTCAACCTGTTTACCTGTATTCATCACTTTTCGAGCCATACAAAAGCTAACAAAGTCTTGCGGATCTTCTGTTTCTTCCAGATCGTAACAAATCCCTATCTTCATGCCTTCGCAGAAATAGGGACTCGGATGGAAGCTATCGCCCTGTAATAAGGTAATTTTTCTAAGTTCAGGGGAAAAGTAGATAATTTCAACAGGTAAAAGCGAAAGGTCATTCATTGCAACTTTAAGGCTGTCAAAATACTATCTACGCTGGCTACTTTCCGCAGTACTGGAATATGGGGGTACTTTTTGACTAGTTTCTGTAACTTAGAGTCTGAGTCAGAGCAGCCCGTAAGAAATACTGTTTTTGTTTGGTAGCCCTTTTCTTGCATAACCTCGTATAAATCGGTACCGTTTACACCATTAATGACAAGATCAAGAATGGCATAATCTGGTTCATTTTGCTGCATCCAGTTTAAAGCAGAAATACCCGCAGCTTTTGTGTTGAAGCACGTAACTTCAATGTTCGGAAACTTTACTGCAAAAATTCTACTTAACACAAGAGTTACGCTTGTGTTATCGTCAACAATAATAAGTTGCTTCATTTTTTCATCAGATCTTGAAGAACTTGAATCTTATACCGAAGTTCTGAAACTTCTAGGTTTAATGCAACAACACTACTAATCAGCCAAATAAGCCCAGCTACAAATAAGGTGCCACCAATTTGAAACAAAGTCTTGTTAAAGTTTTTCTTAGTCTCTAGATGAAGTTCGCGAACACTATTAGACTGAGAAATTTCATTAAGTATCGAGAAAAGGTCTTCTACAACAGCAGGATTATCTAAGGCTAGTTTTTTTCTAGCCTTAGATAAATCGTCGTCATCATCGGGATGCATCGACTCTATATCCAGCATTAGACCTTAGTGCCGACTACCGTAACGTATAAGAAGTTACCGCCCTCGCCCCCGGAAGTGCCCGCTTGATCTACGTCTAGAACGAGTACGCAACTATCGTCTACGGTAGACCCATCAAACGAGGCAGTTACTTCAACGTAACGGCTCCCTGCTGTAAGTACAGGACGCTTATCGTTTTCGGGAACTTGAGTAAACAAGCTAGTAGATACACCAGAAGCATTGACTTTATTAATATCAATGATGATATTCTGGTTAGCGACTGAATCAGAACGAATAATAACCGTCGTAGGTACAAAATCCAGAGGAACTTGTACGGCTGCTTTCTTGGTACCGGTGCTTAAAGTTCCTGTAACTAAGAACGAGAGAGCTTGACGATTATCTGCAATAATGCTGTCATAAAGCCTTGTCCAACCCGTGGAACCTACACCGGTATAACGGAATAGTACACCTAACGAAGTAACAAGTCGTACATCACCTAGTACATTACCGGAGGACGGTAAGCTGGCTTCATTTGCAACTGGATCTTTCCAGTAGTTAGCCGTAGATGTACCGGAACCAGAAGGAAGTAGCTGCTGTATAGCCCGACGACTGTAGGAAACAGCAAATTCTGATGCAGGATCAGGGATTGCAGTTAGTACGATTGAAGTATTTCCGGGCACTTTATTGTACCCGGCGCCTAGAACTAGGGCTCGGCGATCAATTGTGACTACTAAGTGGTCGCCTGCATCCAGTGGTAAGTTGTAAACTTGTGGATCTGTAGTCTGGGAAAGTAAAGCAAACTCTGACATATCATCTTCTGTGAGAGAATAGCTAAACATTAACGTGGTTGGATTAGCTTCCCCACCTAAAATAGTAATTACAGAGTTGCTGAGAGAGTAATCTACGTCGGGTACAAGAATGTAACCATCACCAATAACCCAAACTTTGCGCGTATTGTCAACAAAAGAAGGAACTGTGTAAACACCCCCTACTGCGTTTAGAATCTGCGGAGTGGACATTCCCTTACCGCCGATGGCTACGCTGGCAGAGACGACTTCATCAGTGATAACAAAGTTGAACTTGATTCGGTCACCTTCTCTAACATAATCTAGCTGGGGACGCTGAATAATGCCATCTACTGCAATAACTTCTGTGAAGCCTGCCCCAGAAGGTAAGTCAAAAATCTGACCGGGAAACGTAACATCCACAACATTAGATAGAACAATAAAGTCCGTCATCCCGCCAAAGCTAACCGCAGCAGCTACTTCAGGCTGCATATTAACAAATAGGGTCTCGGGGGCAATCGCGTGACCCACTCGATAGTTGTATACCTCTTGTGGGCCGGCTAAGGTATTTTCAATAGAAGATGCTGCCGTTGTGGGGAAACGAAGAAGGTCTCGGCCCCACATGTAGGTCAATACGTTTAGGAAAACGTGCATACCGTTAGCGTTACGGAATAGACCGCCTGTGGAGTCGTGGAACCAGATACCACCGGCAGCGCTTTCGCCAATTAGACCCATTGATCCTGAGTTGTCATTTAGCTTATAGATTTCAATAAACTCTGAACGATAACCCGTGATCTTGTTACCACCCGTTAAGCCGCCACCGATGTCCGTAGCGGATCTAATATCATCAGTTGTAACGTGGAACGTACTAGGTTTAGAGTTAACAGAACCGGCACCTATAGCGGTAGTTCCTGTGATAGGATAAGTTGCAGTAGTGCTTGTCTGACCAATAGTTACAACATTTTTACCATAAGTTGCCCATAAGCCAGATGCAATTGTGTTAGCAGAAGCATCAAGTCCGCCGCTGTTAAAGTCAAACACATAGACATCATAGTTCTTAGCCGCTAGCGTAGCAGCAGTATCGCCAACGTTAACGTCGGTAGTTGCCGTAACGTAACCTGAATAGCTTAGTGTGGTAAACGTATTAACTGCGGAACCACTACGGACTAAAGCTACATTAGGCTTGGTCGTATAGAGGTCGGGCCTTCTAAGCATTACTTGATTAGAAATGGGGCTAAAGTGGTAAGCCGCATTACCATTATTGTACAGTGTAGCTACATCGGCGTCTGAAATATTGCCATCCCAGATAACTAATTCATCTAAGATACCGTTTAGTGCGAAGCTGGTACCATTCTGGCTTCCGAAGTAAGTTGGATTACTGAGCGCAAAAGCTGCTGTATGGCCGGGAGATGTACCTACCGTAGTTGTTTGTTTGACCCCATTAATCCAAACTTCATAGAGGGAAGAAGTTGAATTGTATTTGACTACAATGTGGTACCAGGTTCCCGCAGTGAACTGTGAAATATTCCCATTAGAACCCGAAACTACAGATGTAACTCGTGAGCTATTTCTTATAGTAAAGATTTCATTCGTTACTTCACTAGCTCCAGATCCTAAGAAAATAACAGAGTTAGAGCCAAGGGCCATTAGGGTTTGCTGAGAGCTTGCTGTAGTAATTGTCACACCCGGCTTAAACCAAACGGAAAGTGCCCTAAAGTTGCTGGTAAGAGTCGTTGTCCTGAACGATTTGGAGAGTGTACCCGCTATATCGAAAGCCCGGCTAAACACACCAGCTGTCGTCGTGATAGTAGAAGTATTTGCCGAAAACGTTGTAAAGGTAGCTCCACCTACATCTACGACAGTGGTGCTAGCTGCATTATCGTCTAACCGTACTACAGCTTTAGGCTGATTGCTTAGTGTAGTGAAGTTAGGGGCCGCTAAACCGTCTCTAACTGTAAACGTAGCTAAGTTAGGGGACCTGTAGTAGTCCTTACCGAACATAAGAGTACTACCGTCAATAGCAACTACGGTAGACTTGCCAGTGTTAAGCTTGGCTGGTAAGAAGTAAGAGCGGTTATCTGACGTAGAAGGTGTTGCAGAACTAAACGCACCCATCTGTTCTTCGTTTAATGGGAAGGAGACAGAGACTCGGTAAGCAGTGGCTAAAACTAGAGTCTTTAAGAACTTAACTCTCTTGTTTACTAATTCAATTTCATAATCTACACCAGCTACCTGAATCTTGCCGTCAAGCCAGACCCAGACATCTGCCGGAATATCTGTGCCATCACTAAAGCTAAAGTAAATATTCGAGGTTCTTACATCAGTACGCCGGGCACTGGACATACCTCCAGTCCTTACCCCATATGAAACTGCTAGAGAAGAGGCTAAAGCAGAGGAGTTAAGAACAATACGGTATAAGTCAAACTCATCGTTATAGGTTACAGTCTCTAACTGATAGTTTCCAGAGTTAGGGTTGCCTGTAACACCCTGATCTTGAATAAGGCCGCCGACGTACACGAGACAGTTGGCTTCTGCGCCTAGCGGAAGCAGGAACTTAGTGCCATACCCGTTTACGTCGAGATCCGTACAATCTACCGCTTCTGGGGGGCTGGAGTATCCGGGCCTATGGGTCCCGAGTTCATAAACATTTTCAGAAGAGTACGCAATCGTTAGAATCGGCAAATCACCTGGATCAATTGTAATACGTAGTTCGATAAGCTTCTGGTCAGGGTCAACTAAGTAATCACCGGGCTCTAATAAAATACCGTCCACGAAGATAAGAAAACTCTTGCCTGCTACTTCAGGAAGAACAGCCACCCACCTAAGAGAGTTAGAGGCATCTTGAAAAGGACCTGCTAGCCTAACTACGTCAAGCATAGAGTTCGGGGCAGTAGCAAATGCCCCTACTACTGTAGCAGAGGGGGCAACAGTAATTGTACTGTCTAGGGTAATAAGGCTCCCATTTCGGGTATATTGAGCGCCGTGCCTAAGAGCAATATTGTCTAGCCAGATAAGTTGGCTGTTTTCTGAGCCTACTGGAGCTTGAAATACTCGGGGATCTACTAAGCTGGCACTCGGCAATACGGTAGCTAGGGTTAGTCCTGCTTCGGCTAAGCTAAATACTGCGTTGACACGTACCCCAGAACCAATAGCGCTAGCAAATGTAATAAGTTCATAGGTTCCTGTAGGGTCAAACCCACGTGTATAGTGGACACTACGTACTCTTACTAGACCATCTACAAAAATAAGCTCATTAATACCTTGAAATGACGCTGGAATAACAAACTTTGTTGTAGAAGGTGACCCGCCTTCTACAAACCTATCTAGTCGAATAGGGGCTGTAACTCCGCGCTCTAAAATAGGGTTACTCGGCTTCTGGGTTAAGTTTCCATCCGCTACTGAAAGATAAACAGGCTGGCCTACCTGCCAATCCCAGCTATCATTCGTAATCTCACCGAAGGTAACAACTGGCCCCCCGGTTCCCGCAAGAACAGGTCGCTGCGTTACACCGATAGGGGCTGACTCTGCTATATCGGCAGGATCGGCTAAGCGGACCTGACGAGTAGAGTTTGTAAGCGAAACTACTTTACCCGCTGTTAGAATTGAACTTGCGGTAAAATGACTGGCTAATGCGTGCTCACGAGGGATATTTGTGATTTCTTCTGCGTTAAGATCAGGCGCAATCAGAATTTGATCTGCTGTTACAACAGTACCGACCCGTTGCCTGAACTGGCCCTCGGAAACTGGCTCTGTCGTGGATAGATTGCCGCCATTTAAAAATACTGCAGCCCCAGCGGCGCCGAGAACCCAAGATGGATTCTTGACTACACCAAAAAGAACCACACGAACTCTGCCACCAGCAGAAGCTGATTCTACGGCTACTCCGATGACAGGAACTCTACTTGATGACGCAGAAGAAGCCATCAAAATCTTGCCATCAGTGGCGAGGGCTACTGGTGCGAAAAGGCTAATAGATTCATTAGCAGTAAACTCGCCTACTACAGTTCCGCCAATAGGGGATTTTGAAGTTGCACCTAGAAGTATGCCGGGAGCGTATTGGCGCAAATCTTGTAAAATAGCTACTGCAGAACCATTTCTTTGAATCTTGGCTAGCGGAACACAAGAACGCGTAGGTAAACTATTCTCTACGTGAATAGTTAAATCGCTATCTACAAAGACAAAGTAAATTAAATTATCTGCTAATGTTCTATTGCTGCTAGTAATCGAAAAATCAACACCCTCTAGTCTGCCGCTCAAAGCCTCAATACTGTAGGTGCTGGTTCCAGTGCTCTTGATAAACCCGCCCCTTGTAAGGAAGGTGTCCGAGAACTTAAGGCGCCAATCTTCGATCTGAGCAGCACTAACTGAAGTATCCGAGGCAGTTCGATTTAGCTTAGCGAGAATAAAAAACTCGTGACCCGTTGCCATCGGGGGGATCGAGGTCCCTTGCGCTACATTTACCGCTACGGTGAGCTTAGAGCGGGTGGCAGTTTCAGGACTGCTAGGGTTTAGCTTGAGCGTAGAATCTGTAGCTGAATCAACTTCAGCATACCACCACTCTAAGTAAACAATATCTGTTCTATTCGTGCCGGGAACAGTCAGCGTAACTTCAACTGTTGCATTTGAAGTTACTGCAACCCCCTTATGGAGTATAACACCGGGGCGTACTGCTACCTTATTCTGTCCTGAAACGGGCTCAACCATAAACCCATCACCGACAGGACCGTTACCAAACGTTACAGCGTTACTTAGGGACTGATTATACTTAAGTCTATCTTGTAGCTCGTTAAGTTCAAAGTCTAATACAGCCCGCTGCTGCGAAAAGATAACCTTTTCATAGTTTTTCTTCGGATCGAATGAATCTCTGGTTGTATTGTTCATATTTTATGACCTTAAACAGTCACAAGAGGTCGTTGGCTAATCTTAAATACATCAAATGCTACAGATGTTCCGGGATCACCAGACGTTCTCTCGTTGCCTGCAGAAGAAGCGTCTACCATCTTAACAAGAACTACCATCAGTAGCTCACTCGTTTTAGGATGACGTACTAGTGCAGACCACACAACCTGATGGTTGGCAAGTTCGCTTAAGTAAGGAGTATTGAACTCTAGAATATGAGGAACATCATCAAGGTCAACAGCTAGAGATAGACGAAGGTCGGCAATACCGCGCTCCGGGTTAGGTGTAGAGCTAGATAGTGAGCTAATCTTAATCATATCGCCAACTTGTGGAAGTGTTCCACTATGAGTTGCGGCGAAACGTGGATTATGTAGATTAACCTTTAGGAGGTTACTGCGGAAGTTAGGATAGTCAAGTGGGTCACGCTGATCTGTGGCATCGGAAGCTAAACCTAATGCTAATCCAGATAAGGAAGCCTCAGTTCTGCCGGAGGGAAGGGGTAAGTGCTGGGCCATGCCAAGAACCTTCATATCCCCGTCAGTGTTAGATGCGCCAGTCCCTAGAGTATGGACTAAGCTATCCCCAATTGCGACAATCTCACACTCACCTAGAGGTACAGTAGATCCGTAACCCTGATAAGGACGGTAGGTATAGGTAAAGTCGATTAGGTCTGAGGTGGTAGGCGTATAGCTAGCTAAGATAGGAATCTCTAGTTTTGCATTCGTAGGAATTGAGCTTGTAAAGGTTACGGTCATCTTATTCGTACCAAAACCACTTACAATACCATCATTAGAGGCGCCTAGAGTGACCTGTTGCATAATGCCATTTACGAACCCGAAGTAAATAAGAACGCCACCGGGGGCTTCGTAGCAAGGCATAGACAAGATAATACTGTTATCTGGTGTTGTGAACTCTTGAGTTAGATTAAGCGCATTAACAACCTGAGGAATAACTAGTGTTGTATCTTTTGCGAAATCTCGAACACCGCGAACTAAAGAGCTAACTGCTGCAGAAATATTAGCAACAACTACATCAAATCTAAGGGTATACCCAACAAAGTTAGACTGACCTACGGGAGGGGTTAACGTTACTGTCCAGTTAGTCGCATCACTTAAGCCCTTATTGATCGAGGACAGGTTGCTTGTCATGTCAATATCGACAAAAGACGTGCCGTCAACAGTACGCATAATCTTGATAATGCTTACTACTTTTTGGCCATCAACTGTCTTGGGTATAGAGTATGTGTTACTAACTGTTCCAGTAACAAAGTATTCTCTTACTCGGGTCGAACCTTTTAGTAAATCAGTTACGCCGGTAGATTCCCCACTAAACGAGTTGACGGGGAAGTCGGTAAGCGTATCTAAACCAACGCCTGCCACACCCGCGTGATCAGTGTTAGGAGAACCGGGTCGCGCAAGTTTAAGATAATGTGCTAAGTTAACTGAACGACTTTGGTTCTCTACTGTGAAAGCAAACTCTACTGGAAAATTAGTTGTTGCATCAGGACTTACATTCTTAACGCGATGAAGCTGATCGGGAATAGACCGGAAGCCAGCGCCGGGGTACTGGGCGTCGAACTGAACCTGAACAACGTTACCAACCGAGAATAAAGCCGCATCAGCTGCGCTTAAAATAATCTCAGCTTTTGTCTGATTTGTCCCTGCTACGTAATTCCATCCTAAACCACCCTGCCCAGTAAGAGCCTTAACAACACCGCCGACAGAGACTACAGGCCACGTACCGCTTACGGCAGGGTCGAAATCTACAATAGCATTTGAACTAGTAGAAGTGCCGTCAATTACAATCTTCTTAACTGAACCGGGACTAGCGGTATTGTAGTATTGAACAATGCCTGTAACTTGATCGTTTGGATAAGTAAAATTCCCAACGATAGCTTGTGTGATAGGTTCGTTTGTAAAGTTACGCCGAAGCCCATCGGGAGTTGCGAATCTATAAGTCTGTGCATCGGCACTACCAATAGTGTCTGTATCTGTTAAATCTGTACCTACAATTCTACCGGAAGAGGCAGAACCAAGCTTTGTGCGGAGAGACCCTGCAAAAAGTTGGCGCATATTGCGCTGTAAGATTTGATTAAAATCAGGATTATTCGCAACTACTTTATGGCGAAGATCTAGAATATCTTTCATCGCTACTTCGTCGAAGAATAAACCGTCGGGCCTATCCGAAGATACGAGATCTAGAATAGAAACCTTACTTCCATTTGGATTTGTTACAGGATCGTAACCCGTAGTTAGATTCTTGTTGCGGCGAGCAATCGCGACAAGCGGGATAGCGTAGACATAGCCGTCTACCGACTTTAGGGCCTGCTTTGCGGCTAGTGAGCCATCGCCAGCACGGTAAAGTCCAGAATCACCGGAAGACCACCGAGAGCTATAGGT
>Ga0194129_10001604_pt1 | contig 36646 bp, 50 predicted proteins | sample TA2KigCa35mmetaG_FD_150862 | JGI IMG/M metagenome (GOLD analysis project Ga0194129, IMG submission 150862) | Freshwater microbial communities from Lake Tanganyika, Tanzania - TA2015038 Kigoma Deep Cast 35m | ecosystem: Environmental > Aquatic > Freshwater > Lake | place: Tanzania: Lake...
GGCTGGTGGTATGCCTTCTCAACGGCGCCCCCCAATTAGTATGCAAGAATTTGACATGATTACTAACTTGTTGCGGCCAGGCCCGGCAAATCAAACAATCATTCAGGCGATGATGCGCCAAGCGCCAGCGCCATTAGTGATTGATGGCACAGCTTATGATCCGATTACTTTGCGCCCATTGGTGACAGCACCGCAGCGTCCGGGTGAAAATGAGCGGTTCTATGCTCGTTGGCGGGAACTGTCTGATATTCCTGAAGCCAATCGCACGGCGATTCAGAATCAAGAACTGGAAATGCTTGGTCAGCGGTTGCGAGGTAGCGGAACAAATGTAAATGTGAATACGGAACGTACATTTACTGGCGAACTTGGGCAGCAAGCCGTCAAGGATTTGACGGAAGCCCGCCAAGCCGCAAGGATTGCCCCTACATTGGCACTTCGTGCTGAACGAGTGAACCAGTTGCTGAATAGTGGCGCAATTACTGGTACTGGCGCTAATTTCTTTAGTTCACTTGCGAATGCGCTTACTACGGCTGGCATTATTCCACCTGATGCTGCTGCTAACACACAGATGCTTGGCGCTGAATTGGCTGGTCAGGCGTTGTCTGCTTCTCAACTACTCAAAGGGCCAACTTCTGATCGCGATATTATTTTCTTGCGTGAAGCGTCTGCTGGCAACATTACATTCAATGAGCAAACAATTCGCCGTATTGCTCGCTTGAATGCTGATTTGGCAGAACGGGCCGTCAAAGAATACAATGACATTGTTGGACCACTTCAAGGTCGCGCCAATATTCCGGAAGAAGTTCGGGCAATTTATCGCCCGATGGATTGGCAGGAAGAACTACGCCGCGCCCGTGAATTGGCCGCTAGTTCCGTAGTCAGAACCCAACCCGGTGGCCCATCTGCGCCACCGCCTGGCTCTACTATTATTCCCTTCCAGCCGCCCCGTTCTCGCTGATTGGAGTACTGTAAATGGCTGAACCATATTACATCCAAATGCCGGATGGCTCTTACATGGGGCCAATTCCGGCTGGTACTCCGCAAGATGTCGCCATGCAGCGCGCCGCTGATGCAATGCGGGCGAGTGAATCATCTTTGCTCGCCAGGGCCGGGGCAGCGTTTTTGCAGGGTGTCACGCAAAGCATTCCTGATTTTACTGGTGGCCTTGTTAGCCGCCGTGTTCGGGAAGTAGCGCCCGCCGCCATTCAGCTAGTCACTGGCGTAAATCCAGAACAGATGCCGCCGCCGCGTACTGCGGCGGAACCATACATCACATCCGCAGCGCGTGGTGCTGGTAGTGGTATCGCAATGCTTCCCGCTGGTCCTGGCGCCTTGATTAGCGGCATGGCCACTGGCGCTGCTGGTGGCGCCGCTGGCGAAGCCGCAGCACGCGGGATGGCTGGCCTTGGTGGTGGTGAATTAGCCCAGACTGGTGCGCGCCTTGCTGGCGAGATCGCGGGTGGTGTTGGTTATGGCGCTTTGCAGCGTGGGGTTGCTAGGACAGCGTTTGCACCGATTACTGCGGCTGACATTAACCCTAATCCTGGCATAGCTGGCCGTGTAGAAACATTGATGGCAGAAGGCGTTCCTATTCGTCCATCTGACATCACTGGTAGCCAATTGAGAATGCGTACTGAACAAGCATTCCGTGATATTCCAAGCACCACCAGTAGGGAACAACAGATAAACGAAGAAATACAGAACGCATTCAATCGTGCTGTTTTGAGGCGTGCTGGTGTTCAGGATCAAAATAAAGCTGCGGCTGATGTTCTTCTAAATCAAGAACGTAAATTAGGCCAAGCCATTGGCGATATTGCTGGCCGCAATCAGGCAGATTTTAATGCTGGTGGTTTTGCTCGCTTGATGGATTTGGAAACAAATGCACGCGCAAATGCTACAGAAGATGTAGCCAAGATTGTCCGGAATAGAATTAGTGAAATTCTGAATAAGTCAGAAAATGGCATTATGCCTGGCTCTGCTTGGCGTGAATTAGATAGTGCGATTGGTAGGCAGATTAGCCGTGCAGAAAATGGCGATCTTAAATATCACCTTGGGGGAATCCGTGCGGCTTTGCGCGAAGCATTATCTGCTGGCGTCAAAAATCCAGAAGATTTGACTAAGTTGAATGAAGCAAGGCTTCAGTACGCAAATTTGATGACTATTGAACAGGCGATGGGTACTGGCCCAATGCGCGCCGTTGCTGGTGATAACATTGCACCAAGTTCTTTGCGTGGTGCATTGCTTCAGTCTCAGGGCGCCCGCGCCATGGCTGCGGAACGCCCCGATCTTGCGCCACTTGCCCGTGCTGGCGCTTTGTTAACTTCTCCCTTATCAAACAGCCAAACCGCTGCGCGAACTCAGATGATGAATTTGTTGCAAGGTGGCGCGGCTGGCGGTGCTTTGGGCGCTGGCATGGGTGGTAGCGTTGAATCGGCATTAACTGGCGCTGGTGCATTAGCGGCTTCTCAAATGATCCCGCGTGTTGCCCAATCACTATATTACGGCGCGCCTTGGACTACTCGCATGGGCGTCGCTGGCCCAACCGCCAGCAACATCTCCCAAGGCTTACTTGGCACCACTCCAGGGCGTGGTGCAGCAATTGGTGCAATCCAGGCGCAACCACAAGCCGAAGAACTTGGGCAAGCCGCCATGCAGCGTATGCTGAATGAGCAAACACGGGAACGCCTGCGGGGATTGCTCCAATAAATGACACCACACAACAAAAAGGTATTCCTAGAAGCCCATGAAGCCGTCGCGCTTCATGGGTCTATCTTCAAAGCCGCTATTGCGCTTGGCATCCCGTATCAAACCTTCCGGCGCCGCTATAACCGGGCGCTTCAATTATTGAATATGCCAGATGTGCGGTTCACACCGCGCAGTGTTGGCCGGGAACCTTTGGCGATCCCATATTCAGAAAACAAAGGCCACAACTCAGAATTGATACTGGAGTTGGAGCCGATACAGGATGGCACCGCCATCTGCTTCTCTGATTGCCACTGGCGATCATTAACGCAAGCCCGTTCCGTATCCCATGAAGCCCTGTTGCATGTAGCCCGGCATATTAAGCCGGGTTTTTTATTCTGCCTTGGTGATGCGGTGGACATGGGTTCCATTTCTCGCCATCCGCCGTTGATGTGGTCTAATGTAAAGAAACCCACAGTTAAGGAAGAATTGGCCGCCGCCCAAACCCATTTACGGGACATCCGTGAAGCCGCTGGTGATCCTGAGTGTTATTGGGTGCGGGGCAACCACGATGATCGCTATGATAAGTTTCTAAGCGCCAACGCCGCTGCCTTTGAGGGCATGGGCGCTTTTACCCTGCAAGACCAGTTCCCGGACTGGCCCATGTGTTACCGGCTAGACGTTGGCGATGTGTCCATGGTTCACCGTTACCACGGTGGCATCCATGCTGGGTATAACAACGCCATGAAGTCTGGGCGCACCATTATCAGTGGTGACACCCATGCCCTGGATGTGCGGCCCCTTAATCACTGGTCTAAGCGTATCTGGGGCGTTCAGTGTGGGATGCTAGGCGATCCAACATGGCCGCAGTTCAACTACCGCATGGGCATCCCTGGCCACCAGAACCAAGGCTTTGTCGTGCTATCTTGGAAGGATGGCGTCATGATGCCGCCTGAAATCTGCGAGGTTTCAGACGGGGCCGCTTGGTTCCGGGGGCAGCTAATCTGTGGCCGTGTACGGAAGAAAGCCGGACGGGGGTAGAAATGCGCCGTATAAAGGTTGTCGATTCGGACGAGCCTGGCGAACACCATGAGGTTGGTTTTGCCGAGGCCGCCCAGCAGATGATCTCCACCGCCCTGGCAGATGGCGCGGTGGCGATCATGGTGGTTTGGGAAACGCCAGCCGGGTATAAATACGGGGCTGTTCCCTACTCCCATGCGGTACTGCGGGGTCTTTCGGATCAGGCTTATTCGGAAATGTGGATTAAATCTGAGGAGGTGGAAGACGAATGATTGCCGCCCTACTGCCTGTTTTGGCCCCCATCCTGGGAGACATTATCAAAAAGGTTATCCCAGATTCAGAAGGGCAGGCTAAAGCCGAAGCCGAAGCGCAAATGATGCTGATGCAGCGCAGTGCCCAGATTGAACAGGCCGCCGCTGATGTGGTGAAAACTGAAGCCCAGTCTGAACATTGGCTTACCGCCACATGGCGTCCAATTGTAATGTTGACGCTTACCGGGATGATTGTGGCCCGGTGGATGGGCTATAGCGCGCCAGGTATTTCGGAAGCAGAGGCGCTAAAGTTGTGGTCTATCGTGGAAATCGGTCTTGGTGGCTACGTCATTGGGCGTTCGGCAGAGAAGATAGCCCCCGCCGTGGTGGAGGCAATGCGGCGCCGATGAGGGGTAATTTCTCTGCTTGCCTGGAAGTGGTGCTTCACCATGAAGGTGGATGGTCTGACCATAAGGACGATCCGGGCGGCGCCACTATGAAAGGCATAACGCTCACCACCTACAGTAATTTCCTAGGAAGACCGGCAACCAAAGATGAATTGAGGAACATACCAGATGAACACGTTGAAACAATTTATCGTCGCCATTACTGGGACCGCGTTGCTGGCGATGGGTTACCTGATGGCCTTGATTTATCTGTGTTTGATATGGCCGTTAATGCAGGCGTTAGTCGCGCTGGCAGGATGCTTCAGGAAATTGTCGGCAGTCAAATCGACAAAAGCATTGGTAAAAAAACTCTGGCGGCGGTTGCGGAACAGGACACACTATCTCTAATCCGCCAGTATTCAGAGGAACGGCGGCGATTTTATAAATCGCTGAAGACCTTCCCTGTTTTCGGGCGCGGATGGCTTCGCCGCGTAAATGAAGTCGAAGCCAAAGCAAAGGAAATGCAAGACGATGTACGGTAAAATGGGCAAAGTCATGGGCGAATACAAAGCCGGTAAACTGCGCAGCGGGTCCAAGAAAGGGCCTGTGGTTAAATCCGAAAAGCAGGCCAAGGCCATTGGCATGGCAGAGGCTGGCAAATCCAAAAAGAAATGATATAACAGCAACGCCTGGCGACAGGCAGCATGTGACGTTTTCTCCCTCCTTTCCAAACTGACCCGGCCCCGTGCCGGGTCTTTTTTTTATAGCCTGCTGCGCTGCTTACCAGAGTTGCCATGCGCCCCAGGCTCGTAGGGATTTGAACTCCGGTTAAACCGGCAGTTTACGCACATGCGATTGTGTGGCCCCTCAGACCAAAACATGGTTTGGCAGGACAGGCACTTTCGTTCCTTATCAAATCGGTTTTCAAACTTGTTGGAGAAATGGGTTTTATCTCTCCACCGTTTCACCGTGTCTGTTGAGACGCCGGCGACCTTGGCGATCTGCGCCAAGGTTTCGCCGCGTTGCAGGGCAGCGGCAATCCATTCGTCCCTCTGCCGCCGCACCTCTGGATTCACCGCACGGCCTGGCCCATGGCGAACTGGTGGCAGGCGGGCTTCTTGTTCGGTCTGATATTCAAATAAATCAGGCTGATTATTCATCTCCCCACGTTTCCCTGATTTGGTTCTCCACTTCCCGTATCGCCCGCCACATGGCGGTTTCCGGGACGGAGAGTCGCACCCAAACGTCCCAGTTTTCCCGCAATGCGTCGAACTCCACAGGCCTGTTGTTGTTCACTCTCACCGCCCTGGCTTCCAGGGCTTCCTTTGCTAGATGGAACACCCGCGTCAGGCGCACCATTCTTTCTCTTTGCTGCGGTGTCATTGATCCAGATTCCATTACTGCCATGAACGTACTTAAACCCTTCATCCTCCAGCCACCGTGCCGCCGCCTTCAAGCTGGCGAAGGCGGCGATGGGCTTCCACACTGGCGATGATATGTCGTCTATCTCCACAAACAGATCAGCCCGCTTTGGGTTGTTATCTGTCTTTAGGATGTTGACCTTTACGGCGCGGGTCATGCGGCTTTTGGCTTTCCGATCGGGCGACCAGAACTTAGCTTATAAATCGCCATGTGAACTGATTTATGGCTGCGCTTCATCAATATCGCGATTTCTGGAAGACTTTTACCTTGCCGCACGAATTTAATCAGCGTTTCAATATCGTTCTCGGTCCAGACACGGCGTTTTATCCGTTCCTCGCGTGGCAACGGTTCCAAAATCAATTTGGCGGTTTTGATTGGCTCGCCTTCATTAAGGAACGCCGCCATCTGCCGCGCCACACTCATAGCTTCCTGGGCGTTCTCTGCCTTTTCAAAAGCCATCTTCAAGATTTCGATCTTATTCATACCCCTGGCTCCCCGCTTGCAGTTGCAATTCCGGCAGCCAGAAGCCGGGCATCTTGCTCCGCTTCTTCCACCGCGTATTTGAACTCATCCCGTATCCTGACTGCGCGATCATACGACCCGTTGCTGAAGCAGAAATCATCCGCATACTGAATGCGGATCACCTCGTCTTCCGCCAACGCCAATCTGGCGCGCAGTTCTTCCAAAGTGGTTTTCTGTGGACGCTGCATCGCGTCACCCAATCAACGTGATCAGCACGATAATCAGCAGCAGGCAGGCCGCGAAGCCGATGCCTTCTAAAACGCGCAGCATCCACCACGACGCGCTGCGATTTTTCAAGTAATCCATGATAGTTCCCCTCCAGGCTTGATTGCCTGTCGAACGATATTCATGGATTAAATAAGCCGTCAAGTGAAAAAATACGCTTGACACGATTTTTTTGGCATGTCATGTAGTCAGTATGTTGGACCATATCCCTTATCGCCGCCTGCTACGCAGCAACGGCTTTACCCTGAAAGACCTGGCGGAACGCTGCGGCGTATCCGTCCCCACCGCTGGCCGGTGGTTAATATGGCTAACGTATCGGAACGCTGGTACCGCACCACCACTCACACAAGTCGCGGCCATTATGGAAATGTGCCAAAGCGATGATTATAATTACGGACAGATCTGGGCACATGTCTGCACGGGATTTCTAAACGGACATCTGCCTAACAGGGCTGCGCGCGGTGATTAGCCTCCCACACGCCGCGCGCCCGGCAGCCTGGCGCTTTACTAGCGAGCCAGCGACAGGCTGCCGGTCAATTGGTGCCGTGCTGGCATCATTCCCCCGCCGGGCTTTCTTCTCCCTTCGTTCGCTTTGCGGGGGATTCCCTTGAAATTGACTATCGCCATACCTTTCGTGCCAGTGGCCAAGGGCCGCCCGCGCATCACGCGGCGGGGCCGGGCTTATACGCCAGCCAAGACGCGGGAGGCAGAGGGGAAAATAATCGACTATTTTTTAACCCTAAGCGTGACCCCGAAAATCGGTCCATTGGACGTTTCGATTTTCGCCATCATGCCTATCCCGGAATCGTGGTCGAAGGCAAAACAGGCCAACGCCCTGGCCGGGCTAATCTCGCCAACCGGGAAGCCCGATTTGGACAATATCTGTAAACTGGTGCTGGACGCCGCCAACGGCGTTCTCTGGACCGATGATAGCCAGATTGTGAAGCTGGATTTGTGCAAAGCCTATGGCGCGAAGCCGGGCTATATCTTGAGTGTGGGAGAATACAAAGCCAATGACTGATCCCTTCGCCACCCATGGGATTGGCCACCTATCCGCCAGCAGCCTCAACACCTACGCAGCGCAGCCCGCTGCCTGGGCGATGTCCTATCTGCTCAAACGCCGCCTGCCGGTTGGTGCCTCCGCCCATCGCGGCTCCGCTATCGAGGCCGGCGTGTCAGCCGGGCTGTTCGAGCCTGAGAAGCCGGTGGATGATTGCGTTGCAGTCGCCCTGGCCGAATATGACCGGTTAACAGCACTTTCAAGTGATCCCCGGCGCGAGTCGCAGCGTAAAGTGGTACAAGACACTGTACCAGTTGCCTTGGCTGAATTGCGGCAATATGGCCGCCCGACACCGCCAGAAGAGGGGCAGCACCAACACCGGATCAGTAAGCCGCTAGGTGAAGGGCTGCCCGACTTGGTTGGCTATCTAGATTTCTATTGGCAGGAACACGGGCTGGTGCTTGACCTAAAGACCACAGAGCGCGTGCCTGGCCAGATTTCTAGCGCCCATGCAAGGCAGGGGTGCGGGTACGTCATTAACACCAACCAGATTTGCCGGTTTGCGTATGCCAGCCCCAAAAAGGTGGCCGTCTATCAGTTGGAAGGTGTGCAAGACCATTGGACACACATGCAGGCCATCGCCCAACGACTGAAGCGGTTTTTGGCGTTATCAGAAGACAAGCAAGAATTGATCGGTTTGCTGGTGCCGGATGCAGACAGCTTCTACTGGTCCGATCCAGCCGCAGAGGCAGCCCGTAAAGAGATTTACGGGATGTGAGCAGCAAGCGCCACGCTGCGGAAATGTGGCGCATTTCAAGGAATATGGAGATTGTTATGGGTTTGGGTCTTAATATCGGCACCGAGAGCGCCGGCAACGGCGAGTTCCTGCCACTGGTGAACTACAACGCCAAGGCAGGCCGGCTGAAGTTCAGCCAGCGCGTGGAAATCAATGGCCGATGGGAAAAGCAGGAAGAAGATGTGTCCTTCCAACAGCCCGCATTTGTGGCCGACATGGAAAACATCCAAGTGGGGTGGCTGTTTTTCAAGGCTGGGATGGCCCCGGTTCGCGCGCTGGTGAAGATTGGTCAGCCGATCCCGCCATGCCCGTTGGGCGATTATGGTGTTGATGAACGCGGCAATGCCGCCAAGCCAAAGCAAGGCTTCGCCATGCGCCTGCTGGATGGCAATCGCACAGTGCGGGAGTTCTCCAGCAACGCCGGGGCAGTGTTGGCCGCAATCGACGCATTACACACCCAATACGAAGCCGCGCCAGAGCGCCAACAAGGCATGTTGCCGGTGGTGCAGTTCCAGGGGGCCACGGAGGTGAAGGGCAAACATGGCAGCAACTACACTCCGAACTTCGCCGTTATCAAATGGGTTCCGCGCCCCGCCGAGTTGGCGGGCAGCCCGAGTGCGGCGGCTAGCCAGGTTGCTGTGGCTCCGGTTGCCCCCGCCCCAGCGGCTCCGCTACCTCCGCCAACCCCACAAGCCGCCAAGCCTTTGCCGTTTTAAGCAGGCTTAAATAGAAGGGGGCGCAATTAAAGGTTGCGCCCCTTAACTTTAATAAAGGGAAGAAAACAACATGCAGAATTGCATCCCACTTGATGATCCGTTCTACCCGCCGCACAGTGAGTACCCGCAGAAAAAGCCGAGGCCAGCCCAATGAGCAGCCCATACAACGCCCCCAGCCTGTCAGCGCCCGCAAAAGAATGGGCGCTGTATTATCTGCGGCGCGGTTTTTCCGTGGTTCCGGTGCGAAGGGGCGAAAAAATCCCGGCTGTCCCCTGGCACCAATACCAGCACAGACGCGCCACTCTGGCAGAGATTGAAGACTGGTTCACTGATCTTACCATGGGCGTTGGCATTGTAACCGGTGCAATCAGCAACATCATCGTGCTGGATTTCGATGGCAGCCTGGGCGCGGAAACCGAGGCGCAGATACTGCCGAGAATCGGGGTTGGCCCGGTGGCCCTGACCGGTGGTGGCGGGGCGCACCGCATCATGGCTCACCCTGGGCGGAAGGTATTCACCAGAACAGGGGTGCTGCCCGGCATGGATGTGCGGGGCGATGGTGGCTTCATCGTCGCACCACCCAGTGTCCACGCGTCAGGCCGGCAATACAGTTGGGACGTGGACTTCCATATCGACGATTACGGGCTGCCCACGCTCACCGATAGCCTGACCGAGATCATCTGCCGGGACGTTATCCACGGCACCGGCAGCGTGTCAGCAGTTACCCATGCAGCCGGGCCGCTGGGGCTGCCTGGCGTTATTACAGACGGCAGAGAGCAATACATGCGGGATACCGTGCTGGCGGTGGTCAGCGGGCTTTCTAAGCGGCTGGGGAGGCTGCCAACGGAGGAAGAGGTCGTGGCCGAAGGCTGGCCCCAGTACGCCGCCAAAGTGGACTTCCGGCGGCCTGGCCGGGGGGAGGCCGAATTTAGGATGAAGGTGCGATACACCCTGGACCGGGCAGAGCGGGGGGTATTGCGGTTGGAGCAACCAAACTCAGTTGCAACAGACAGCGCAACACCAAGTGCCCAAGGTGTTGCGGAGGATGTTGCGCCCGATGACGGGCTGCCGCTGGTCTATTTCACCGACATCAACGCCAATCTGGATGCTGCGGATTTCGTGGAGGGGCTGCTAACTGAAGGCGGTATGTCAGTTACCTACGGGGAAAGTAACTGCGGCAAAACCTTCTTCATGACTGACCTGGCGCTGCATGTGGCCAGCGGCATGGAGTGGAATGGCCGGGCAGTGGAAGAAGGAGGCGTGATTTACTGCGCCCTGGAAGGCAGCCACGGTATCAGCAACCGGGTTACCGCTTGGCGCAAGCACCACCAGATGGAGGGGGTTATTATCCCCTTCGCCATCATTCCCATCAGCATCAACCTGCTGGACCCGGCAGCCGATACCGAGCGGCTCATCACCGCCATCACCAAGGCACAGGGCGAGATGCAGAAGCCCGTTAGGCTGGTGATCCTGGATACCCTGTCTCGCGCCTTGGCCGGAGGCAATGAGAACGCGCCAGATGATATGGGGGCGCTGGTGGCAAACATCGACCGGGTACGCCAAGTAACAGGCGCACACGTCAATGGGGTTCACCATTCAGGCAAGGACACCGCCAAAGGGGCAAGAGGCCATAGCCTGCTGCGGGCAGCCACGGATACCGAGATAGAGATCACCAGGGCATCCAAGGACAGCCCGTCCGTCGCCACGGTGAAGAAGCAGCGCGACCTGGAAATCGAGGGCGAGTGGATATTCAAACTGACCACCATCGAACTGGGGCGCAACCGGCGCAACAAGCCCGTCACCTCCTGCATCATCACGCCAGCCGATCCCGAGGAAGCAAAGCCGTCCGGTCCAAGGCTCAATATGTGGGAAGCCATGGCTGTCCAGGCCCTGAAAGACGCCATCGGAGAGCGGGGGGAGATGGGTTTTGGCAACCTTCCAAGGGTCAAAATGGTGCCCGTGGACACCTGGAAGGCCAAGTGGTGGAGCCGTGCAAGCATCGAACCGGACAACAAGAAACGCGCAACATGGGCGCGCACCAAGAACAGGATTCTGTTGCTCAAGGTCGCCGTCCATGTGGACAATAAAGTGTGGCTTTATCAAGAGGATAGCGAAGAATGTCGCCAGGCGTGACCAAGAAGCGCAACACCGCAACAGAAAGCGCAACACGTTTTTGGGTGGTCGTGTTGCGCTTTTTGTTTCGCCGGGCTTATGAGCGCAACACCGCAACACGCGCAACACACACCTATAGGTGTGTTGCGTGTTGCGCGTTGCGGTCAGCCCCAAGTTGGGTGGGGTAGTTGGAAAGGGAGGGAGAGTGAGACATGGTGATGAATGGTGATTATCTGGCCCCGATCCCAGACACGGTGGGTAGTTGGGTTTGGCGACAACATAGTGCCAGGCGTGCGCTGGATGACGTGGTTGCCGATCTGGAGCGACGGTGGGGGTTTGAGCGGCTGCCGCGTCTGGTGTCGCCGGAGTTGCGGGAACGGTTTGTGGGCGCCCAGGATATGCACCGGCAGGCGACCATGGCTGGCGAGGATATGGCGGAGATGGACGCCATGATGATACGGGCATGGCGGGCCTTGGAAGCGGAGGCCGTTTCACGCGGGGAGACGGAGTTGCCCGGGGCCGTGGTGATTTGGCAGGCGGAGGAGCCAGAACGGGGGACCATCTGCCTGTGCCTGGATGACGAACACGCGCAGGCGTTGCTGGCGAGGGCGAAGGCGGAAGGGGTTAACGTGGAGACTTGGACGCTGGCGGAGGTTGGGCGTGTCGTGAAGGCGGTCACGCCACTAGCGGAAATTAAGCAGGCTTTCCCGGGGGCGACTGTGCAGGGTAAAAGGAAGCCGTTTCCGGTGGATGAGATACCGATATGAGGCGTAAAGGTAGGACAGGGCCAGAAGGCGATATAGGGCCGCCAGAGGGCCTTAAAACGGGCGCTGTGGTGGTTTCCTTTGGGCCTGATGTGGATGACCCAAATAAGACTGTACGGCGGGCTAAGAGGGTTTGGGCGCCTGATACGCTGCTGAGTAAGGGCGCCATTACTGCGGCGCACCATGCGGCGGCTTGTCGGTATCTGGATCAGTATCAGCGCGGGGTGTTGGGAGCGGGCAAGAATCGGTCTGTGGTGCCGATGCAGCGGAGTGTGGGGCCTGGCGGCTATCAGGAAACGCAACTTGCGGCGATGAAGGCATTTCGGGAAGCAGAGAAGGTGGTTGGCCTTACACTTGCGCCAGCCTTGGCGTGGTGTGTTCTGTCACACGGAACAGTGTCAGGCTGGGCGGAATGTAAGGGGTGGAACGCTCACAAAGCGGCTGGGTTTGTGGTGGCGGCCTTGGATCGGTTGGCTGAGCATTATGGAATGTAATAATTCCAAAAATCAGGGCAATTTCAAAAATCAGAGCCGAAATTTTTCCCGTTAAAATTGGTTTTTCTAACTAAAGCCTAGACAGGGGTAGTTTTGTAACAGAACCGAGCAAGGCTGCGCCATTGGGCGGAATACCACCATTTTTTGACAAAAACCGGCAGCCGCATCAAAGCGCGCTATCAAATGCACAATAAGCAAACACCGTGCCGAAAAAGCGCGATTTATAGGGCAGCGCGCGCATATTTATTTTGCGTGAAGTGATATTTTTTTCTTGACGTGATTCTGCGCCGCGATATCTTTCTCACCTGGCAGCGCATGGGGCGCGCCTATGTGGGAGAAAGTATCATGTGGGAAATTATTGGGAATGTTCTGGGGGGCGCCATTTGGGCAGGGTTGGTTTGGGCGGCTTTTGTGGTGGTGGGGGGCTAAGGAAATGGAAAATCGCATTTTTAGCTTTGATTCTGCCAAAGCCATAAAAGCGCATGGCTTTGGTTATTTAAACGCAATTCACTACATGGCGCCCGCCGATGTGGCAGGGGTGGGGAATCTCTGCCCCAAAGCCACTATCGGTTGCCAGGAAGCATGCTTAGGCTGGTATTCCGGCCAAGCAGGAATGGTGGCCAATGATGCAGATTTGAATAACGTACGGAAAAGCAGGATTCAGAAAGCGCAGCGTTTCATGAGAAACCGCGCCGCATATATGCGCGACATGGTGCGTTCAATTCAATTGGCCGAGAAGAAGGCGCAGCGCATGGGCTTGAAGCTTTGCGTTCGGTTGAACGGTTCAACCGATATTTCATGGGAAGGTTTAAAGGTGGAGGCCTATGGGCTTTCACATCAGAATATCATGGCGGTTTTTCCTCATGTGCAATTTGTCGATTATACGAAAATCGCATCTAGGCTAGATCGGCCATTGCCTGCCAATTATCATCTAACGCTATCCCGCACCGAATCTAATGATTCGGCTGTGATTAAGTTAGTGAAGGCTGGCCGTAACGTGGCCGTGGTGTTTGACGCGTTACCTGAAAGGTGGAATGGCTTGCGTGTTATTGATGGGGATAAGCACGATTTACGCCATTTGGATCCTAAGGGCGTTATTGTTGGATTGACGCCTAAGGGGCGGAAAGCCAAGCGGGATAAATCCGGGTTTGTTGTGCGGGGGGTGGCAGCGTGAAAAATAACACCCTCAAAACCCGCCAGCCAAAACGCGGCCTGGCAGATCATCCCGCCGTGATCGCGGCGCAGATCGGATATTCGGAAGCGCGCGCTGGTAAGCCGTTTAATCCTGATCGGTTTGCGGATCATATAGGGCAAGCCAATCACGAAATTGGCCGCTTGTGGTGTTTGAATATGCGCGTTGCTGGCATTGATCCGCCGCCATGGCCGTCTGGCCGGAATCTTCCCGCCATTGTGCGGGATCGGGTTCGGCAATCACTAGACCTAGTCGGCGGATGCCAACCAGGGCAAGGCGACGGAAAATAGGCCGGATTTAGTTATTTTTCAGCCCCGCAAAAGCGGGGCTTTTTTTTCATTTGGCGTATCATTAGAATCTAGGGATGGCCGAAAAACGCGAAGCCCCAGAATTGGTTTTGAATGGAAGAACGGCGAGGGTTGATACTTCTAAGCCACCTGGGACAATTTCTTTTCCATGTGATGAAAAATATTTTGAGATATTTTGCCAAAGGTTAATAGATGGCGAAAGCCTTAAGGCGATAGTCAAAGATCCAGAAATGCCTTCTTGGTATGCCATCTGGGACTACATGAGCCGCGATCCCGAGGCGCAAGCGCGCTACGCGCACGCGCGCGCGGCTCAAGCGCACTGTATCGCCCAGGACGCGATTGATGATGCGGTTGAGGGATCAGGCGACCCAGCGCGGGACCGATTAGCGTTTGAAGCAAGGCGTTGGTATGTGTCAAAGATCGCGCCAAAATGGTTCGGGGATCGCGTGGAACACAAGATCGAGGTGGGTGAAAGCTACATTGAAGCCCTGCGGCTAGCCAATGAGCGTCTACGGATCAGAGAGCGTGAAGCCAGGCGGGTGATCGACGTTGATCCGCACACCGGGGACGAGGTGCAGAAAATAGGAAACGAGTCCGTGATAGGCGAAGGTAAGAAGCGTGAAAAATCAAAGGGTTAGCTTGGAATTTTCCATAATGGACCTTATGCGGTTCCAGCGGAAACGATCAGCCTAGACACCCCCCCCCACCCGCCCCCCTTGCAAAAAAACCGGGGGGCGGGCTGACCAGGGCCATATGCAGTACTCACCCCCCCCTGGGGGTGGCCCCTTTAACCCCGGAGTCCCGTTCCACCGATGGCAGGCCGTCCCAAACGCAGAGCAAGATTAGCAGCCGAGGCCGCAGCCAGAGAGGCAGCCGAGGCCGAAGCCATGGCGAATGGCGAAGCCCCGCCCCCGCCGCCACCCCTGCCACCCGGTCCCCCGCCACCCAAGACCGAGTCGTTCGACGCCAAGGCGCAAGCCGAGATTATTGAGCGTTTGGCGCAAGACCCGGTTCTCTTTGTCGAATCGATGCTTGGTGCCAAGCCGCAAAAGTGGCAGGCCGAGGCGTTGAAGGCGATTGCCAGCAAGGACCGTGTGGCGATTCGCTCAGGCCATGGCGTCGGCAAAACGGCGTTCCTGTCTTGGCTGGTGTTGTGGTGGTTGCTCACGCGTATGCCCACCAAGGTGGTCTGCACCGCCAACACGGCGCACCAGTTATCGGATGTGCTTTGGTCGGAGATTGGCAAGTGGCACCGTCAGTTACCCGAGGGGATGCGACGGCTGCTGGAGATCAAGTCAGACAAGATTGAATTGACTGGCGTTCCCGACAGCTTTGCTGTGGCGAGAACCAGCCGGCGCGAACAGCCCGAAGCCTTGCAGGGGTTTCATAGTGAGAACTTGTTGTTTGTGATTGACGAGGCGTCTGGCGTCCCTGATGTGGTGTTTGAAGTGGGGCAGGGCGCCCTATCAACTGAGGGCGCCAAGGTAGTAATGACTGGCAACCCCACCAGGGCGAGCGGGTATTTCTATGATGCGTTCACTAAGAATCAGAAGCGGTGGTGGGGCAAGAAGGTTAGCTGCCATGATGCGGAAACGGTGGATAGGGGTTTCTTGGATGAGATGGCCGCGCAATATGGCGATGGTTCAAACCAGTACCGGGTGCGGGTATTGGGAGATTTCCCTGCTGGTGACGATGATGCGCTGATTGCGCGGCATTTGATTGAAGCGGCGAAGAGTAGACAGGTGGAACAATCGCAAACGGCGCCTGTGGTCTGGGGGTTGGACGTTGCGCGGTTTGGTGATGACGCCAGCGCATTGGCAAAACGGAAAGGTAATTCGCTGATTGAGCCTGTCCGTGTATGGCGCGGCAAAGACCTGATGGAAACATGCGGTCTTATCAAGATGGAATGGGACGCCACCCCCGGATCAATGCGCCCAATTGAAATCATGGTGGACGTTATCGGCTTGGGCGCCGGGGTAGTGGATCGCTTGCGTGAATTGAATCTCCCCGTCCGTGGCGTCAATGTTGCGGAGTTGCCCGCGATAGATGGAAACCGCTTCCAGCGTCTGCGGGATGAATTATGGTGGAAGGCCCGCGAATGGTTTGAGGCGCGGGACTGTGTGGTGCCGAATGATGATAGTTTTGTGGATGAATTGTGTGGCCCGTTGTATAGTGTGACCAGTGGGGGCAAAATTCAGATTGAGCCAAAGGCGCAGATGAAACGCAGGCTTGGTAGGTCGCCGGACAAGGCGGATGCGTTTTGTTTAACCTTTGCGGGTGTCGCGGCGGCTGTGTCTGGGTCTGGCGGGTATTCTGCTCGTTGGGGCCAGCCGCTTCGAAGGGCGGTAAAAGGGGTGGTGTGATGAAAGAAATCTGGGACAAGAACCGGCCAAAGGATTTGCCGAAACCCAAGAAGTTGTCGCCAGCCAAGAAGGCTGCGGCAATGTCTCGGGCGAAGGCAGCGGGGCGCCCGTATCCTAATCTTATCGATAATATGATGGCGGCGAAGAAGAAGAAGTGAAGTATTATTGTATTTCGCTGCGGGAAACGCCTGAGCGCACGGCGCGGGTGCAAAAAGAGTTTGAGCGCGAGGGTGTGCCGGTAACTTGGGTCTGGGGTGTGTATGGTAAATCCATGCAGATCAAGTCAGAGATACCCATGCACTCGGATTATTATGTGACCCGTGGTGCGACTGCTTTGGTGCTTAGTCACCATTTCGCCTGGAACATGGCGCAGCATGACGGTGCTGATGAGTTCATGGTGTTTGAAGATGATGTGGTGTTGCCAGAGAACTTCTTGGCGAAATGGGCCGCCATTCGCGCCAAGGTTCCAGATGATGTGGATGGCGTTTATTTGCAGAGTTGTTGTGTGGATGATCAGAAGTGGAAGCAGAAGTTCCACGATGAATTATATGATGTGAGGTATCCGCTTTGTACGGCGGCGATTTGGTGGCGGCAGCGTGCGATTCCGACATTGGTGGAGCATACGAAACCGGCGAATACGCCGGTTGATATTTTGTTGGAGCAAAAGACGCTGCGGCACTTGAAGGTTTTGACGGTGTTGCCGGAGTTGGTCAGCCAGTTGACGTTACAGGGCAAAATGTCGAGCGAGGTTCACGCATGAGCATGGAACATTTGGGTGGCTATTATGAGGAAGGCGATGGGCATACGTTCACGCCGGATATTTGGGGCTGGTTGTTGGTGGAATATGGGATTGAGTCTGTGCTGGATATTGGGTGTGGCACGGCGGTCAATCTGAAGTGGTTTCAGGACATGGGGTGCAAAATACTTGGGGTAGAAGGGCATCCCGATGCGGTGGCGAAGGCCAAGTGTGGCCCGATTATTATGCACGATTATACCAAGGGGCCGTTGGCGTTGGGCCAGCGGTTTGACTTGTGTATTTCGACAGAATTTGTTGAGCATGTGGACGCCCAGTATGAGGCGAACTGGTTTGCCACCATGCAATCAGCGGATCGTGTTTTGATGTGTCATGCGGTGCCGGGGCAGGGCGGGCACCATCATGTGAATGAGCAAACGGCGGAATATTGGATAGAGCGGTTTGGTCAGAATGGGTTTCGGAACTTGGTGGTTGAGAGTGCCATGTTTCAGGAAACCACTAGCCGGAAGCCTGCGCCTTGGGGCCGCAATACGCTGATGTTATTTGAGCGTGTGGTATGAGACTGGCGGAGCATCCAGCAGCGAAGCTGGTGGAGATTAAGCTGCCATCTATGATGGCGGCTTGTAACCCATCGATTGCGCTGGATGGTGACCGTATTCGGGCGGTTGTGCGAACGGTGAACTATCGGTTGCTGCCTACGGGTTCTATTTGGATCAAGGGCAGCGGGCCGGACACGGTAAATTGGTTGGTTGATTTGGATGCCCAGACACTGGAGCAGAGCGAAACTATTCAGATTGATGATAGTGTTATTCGGGCAGCGCCAATGGCGTCGAATGGCCTGGAAGATATGCGGCTGTTTGCTTGGCGCGGTGGTTGGTGGGGGTTGGCGAGCGGGTATTGTGGGCGAAATGACGCCAATACGATGATTTTGGCGCCCGTTGCGCCGGTTATGGATCGGAAGGTGGTGCTGTTATCGCCAACAGGGGAGAGGAAGGAAAAGAATTGGGTTATTTGCACCATAAATGGCGAATTATACGTCATTCATTGGATTAGTCCTATTTCTGTCTATAAGTATGCCGGTAATCAAATGCTGGAACCTGTGTTTTTTGGTGATGCTCATAAGGATTTGATGGGGTGGAGTGGTTCCAGCCAGGCGATTCCCTATAATGGCAAGCTATTGGCCTGTATTCACCGCCGTATGGGCGAAAAGTGTGGGCGTGATCCAATAACCTATGTGCATAGATTGGTTGAAATAGACCCGGACACTTGGGAAATCGGGCGTTTGTCGCCCATTTTTGCGTTTGAGGGCGATCAGGTGGAGTTTAATTCTGGGCTATCAGTGACCAGTGATAATGTGTTATTTAGTTATGGTGTCAAGGATTGCGCCGCAGTGGTGTTAAGATTGCCGATTGATGCGGTGGATCAGATATTTAAGGGGCAGTTGGTATGAAGTCGCCTGCCTGGACCCGGAAAGCCGGTAAATCAGCAAGTGGTGGTTTGAATGAGGCCGGGCGCCGGTCTTATGAGGCGGCTAATCCGGGTTCTAACCTGAAACCTCCGGTGAAGTCTGGCGATAACCCCCGCCGCGCCAGTTTTTTGGCGCGTATGGGTAACATGCCCGGCCCGGAGCGTGACGCGAAGGGCGAGCCAACGCGCTTATTGAAGTCTTTGCAGGCATGGGGGGCATCCAGCAAGGCGGATGCGCGGGCAAAGGCGAAGGCTATTTCTTCTCGTAACAAGGGGAAGTCCAAATGAGCCGCCAGATGAAGGACGATACCGGGCATGTTATTGCCCAGGTATTCGAGATGGATGGCACGCACGTTATCAGCAATCCATCCACCAGCACGCAAACGCCTGCCTTTGGCGCGCAAACAACGGCGGTTCGGGTCGCAACCACAGGCAACCATGTGCATATTGCTATCAATGGTGATCCTACTGCCACCACCAACAGCACGATGTTGCCGGATGGGTGGGTGGAGATTTTTGCGGTGAAGCCTGGCTGGAAGTTGGCGGCGATCAAAGGTAGTGGCGCTGGTAGTCCGGTTATCTCCATTACGGAGTTGGTTTGATGAAGTGTCCGAAGGCCACTTATGATCTCAAAGAAAACCTGGAATACCGCGACCGGGCGTTCAAGGATTTCGGTTATGGCCCGGCCAATCCGAATAGTGAGGATGATTACTTTTGGCGTTTGCGTGCTGATGAATGGAATACTTCGCCAGAGGAAGCGAAGGGTATGCGGTGTGGTAATTGCTCCGCGTTCATTCAGACCCCAGAGATGATGGCGTGCATTGTTAAGGGCATCCAGGGGGAAGAAAGTAACGATGAGACGTATGCGCCCGAAGTTAGTAAAGCGGCGAATTTGGGGTATTGTGAATTGTTGGAGTTCAAGTGCGCGGCGGATCGGACTTGTTCCGCGTGGTTGGTGGGTGGCCCGATTAAGAAGGCTTTGAGTGGCCGCCAGCGTGATATGGTGTTGATGGCGAAGGCCATGATTCCGCCGATGCGTGAAGGGGCGGAAGATGAGGAAGAAGATTGATGAAAAGCGTTACCGCGCCGCGCAATCTGAAGATCAAGGGCCAGGATCATATGCTGGCTTACATTACCGCCAAAGAGGCTGCGCTGTTGAAGGCGCGCGGTGGTTCCGGGCGCATGACTGAGCATGGCGTCAGGGCGTATAACGAAGGCCCTGGTGGCGACCCTAGCGACAATGCCAATTCAATGTCTGAGTCGGCCACCCAAGATGCTGTTGGCGGCAACATGGGCCAAGGCGCTGGCCCTACTGGGGCTGGGGCTGGTTCTGGCCCTCCAGGCGACCCTGACCCTAGCTCTAATGAAGACGCGGGGAATGTAGAGGCTACAGCGCAACAGGTAGGGCCGTTATCATTCAGTGCGCCTTTTGGTGTGTTTGACGCTAGTCGCGGGATGGGTGTTATTGGTGGGTTGGCTAGTTTAGGGCTTGGTGCTCCTGGCCTTGGAGTGGGTTTGTCTGCGATTGGGGCTGCTATAGATGCCCAGAAGGCCCAAGACCAACTTGATCAAATGGGCATACAGGCGAACATAAGTACTCCCCAAGCTGTGGCGAATGCTGCCTCTATTGGCGCATTAGGTCAAAGTGCTGTCAATCAATTTGGAAATGCATTGGGTTTTGATGCGTTTGCAGAAGCCCCTATGAGTGCTACGTTTGGGGCGCCTGATCCTCTCGGGGATATTGCCGCGTCTCAAATGGATTCTGGTGGCGCTGACCAAGGTTTGTTAGATGCAGTTCCGCCCGTTGAATTGCCTAGCGCGGTTGGTTCTTTGCAAAAGCCGCGCTATCAGATTGTGAATAATACGCTTGTTCCTGTTCCTTCCGGTTTGCTGGGGTAATCAGATATGGACCCGAAGATTTCCGATTTGGTTTCCGAAGTAACTGATATGATGCAGGAAGCCGCGATTGATGCTGGCATGGATACTGATTTGCCGGATGAGATTGATATTCAGGCGATTGTAGCTGGCGAGATTGAAGACGCTGTTGATTATATCGACAGTGTGATTTCGCCAGACCGGGCGCTTGCTACTCAGTATTACCGTGGCGAGCCATTTGGCAATGAGGAGGATGGCCGGTCACAGGTAGTTAGCCGTGATGTGCGCGATACGGTGCAGGCGATTTTGCCAAGCATGATGCGTATGTTCTTTGGTGGCACTAACATTGTTGAATTTGCGCCAAATGGCCCTGAAGATGTGGCGGCGGCCCAGCAAGCAACGGATTATATCAATTATGTGGTGACCCGCGATAATCCGGGTTTTGAGATTTTCTATTCCGCGTTCAAGGATGCCTTGGTTTGCAAGACAGGGATTATCAAGTTCTATTGGGACGCGGCGGAAGAGGTTGAAACGTCTGACTTGTCTGGGCTGGATGAGACTGCCTTGGCGGTTCTCAATTCTGATCCGGAATTAGAAGTGCAAGTAACGGTGGCGTATCAGGGGGACGTTGACCCGGCTACGGGTATGCCTGGCCCAACCGTTTATGACGTTCGCGTAATCCGCCGCCGTGACAAAGGGCGCTTGCGGATTGCGTCTGTTCCGCCTGAAGAGTTCTTGGTCAGCCGCGCAGCGATTAGCCTGGATGATGCGTCTATCATTGCCCACCGCCGTATTATGACGGTAAGTGAATTGGTGGCGATGGGTTACAGTGAAGAAGAGATTGAACCATACGCCAATGAAGTCGATGAACTGGAGGACAACGAAGAACGGTTTGTTCGTAATCCCCAGGCCACAATTGATTTTGCCAATCGGTCTGATGTTGCGGCGAAGAAGGTTTTGTATGTCGAAGCCTATGTAAAGATCGACATGGATGGCGATGGCATCGCTGAGTTGCGTAAGGTTTGCACGGTTGGCGGTGGTTATGAGGTGGTTCGGAATGAACCAGCTGATATGATCCCGTTTGCTGTGTTCTGCCCTGATCCGGAACCCCATACCTTCTTTGGTATGTCTGTGGCGGATCAGGTTATGGATATTCAACGGATTAAGTCGAATATCCAGCGCAATATGTTGGACAGTTTGGCGTTGGCGATCCACCCGCGGGTTGGCGTGGTTGAAGGCCAGGCCAATATGGATGATGTGTTGAATACTGAAGTTGGTGGCGTCATTCGTATGCGCGCCCCTGGTATGGTGCAACCTTTCGCTATGCCGTTTGTTGGTCAGCAGGCGTTCCCAATGCTGGCTTACATGGATGAAATGCGGGAGAACCGCACAGGTATCACCAAGGCTGCTTCTGGTTTGGCGGCTGATTCGCTGCAATCTTCCACCAAGGCTGCGGTGGCTGCTACGGTTTCGGCGGCCCAACAGCGCATGGAGTTGATTGCGCGTATCTTTGCCGAAACGGGCATGAAGCGCCTGTTTGGTGGTTTGCTGCGGTTGGCGATCCAGAACCAGCGTCCTAATCGCATGGTTCGGCTGCGCGGGCAGTTTGTTCCGATTGATCCGCGAGGCTGGGATGCCAATATGGATGTGGTTGTTAATGTGGCGCTTGGCGGCGGCACGGATCAGGAAAAGGTTCAGGTTCTTACTACGGTTTTGGCGAAACAAGAGCAGATTTTGCAATTAGCGGGTATGAATAATCCGTTGGTAAGCCTTTCTCAGTACCGTAATACGCTGGCGCAGATTTTGGCGTTGTCTGGCTTTAAGGACGCGGATCAGTTCTTCAGCGATCCGGCCATGATGCCACCGCAGCCGCCGCAACCGCCAAAGCCTTCGCCGGAAGAAATGCTAGCCCAGGCGCAGATGGCGGCAATCCAGGCGGATATTCAGAAGAAGGCGGCAGAACTAGATTTGAAGCGTGAAGAGATGATCCGAAAGGATGATTTGCAACGCGATCAGTTTGAGGCTGACTTGATGGTGAAGATTGCGGAAATGCAGGCCCGTTATGGCGCGCAGATTGATGTGGCGGCGATCCGCGCCAATATGGAGCGGGACCGCGAAATGATGCGCCAGCAGGCAATGCAGCGCCAGCAGATGATGGCGCCCCCGCAAGTAATGGGCGCTAACATGGCGCCTGGCGGAATGGGTGGCCCAATTGTCTGATTTGGCTTCACAGATTGCCGCAGGGAATGATGCCCTGCGGTTGATGAATGACCCGACGCTGAAGGCAGCGGTGGAAGTGGTTGAAAAGGATTTGTTTGAACAGTGGCGTAACGCCAAGTTTGAAGCAGATCAGAAGTATATCCATGCCACAATGCGTGGTTTGCATGAGTTTTTGCGGGCGCTTCAAGCCGCTATTGATAGTGGAAAAGTGGCCGCGTCACTCGCTGAGAAGCGATATTAGAAAAGGAAGATTTGATGTCTGTAACATCCGGCACCCCCGCTGAAGGCGGGATCGGAATCCACCAGGCACAAGATGCCATAGCCGATATTCTGGCCACCGATGAAGGTGACATCCAGGACGGTGAGGCGCAGCAGCCCGAGGCGCAAGCCGAAGGCACCGAGACAGAGGAAGCGGTGCAATCCGAAGATACTGTTGAGGAAACCGATGAAAGTGAGGATAGCGACCAGCAAGAAGAGCAACCTCAAGAAAGGCTTCCTGAGTCCATTAAGGTTAAAGTTAATGGCGAAGAAGTCGAGGTCACGCTTGACGAGTTGGCCCGTGGTTATTCGCGGCAGTCGGACTATAGCCGGAAGACACAGCAACTAGCGGAAGAGCGCAAGGCGTTCCATGCAGAGGCTGAAGCCATCCGGCAAGAGCGGGCGCAGTATGCGACGCTTTTGGGCGCGTTACAGCAGCAGTTGCAGGCGCAACAACAACTGGATCAACAACCTGATTGGGACCGTCTTTATGATGAAGACCCCATTCAGGCGACCAAGTTAGAGCGTCAGTGGCGGAAGGCTCAAGAGGAACGCCATGCTAAGTTGACGGCTATTCAGGCCGAGCAACAAAGGATTGGTCAGGCTTTTGAGCAACAAACCACCGAGCAAATGAAGGCTTTGCTTATTCAACAAGCACAGCGGCTTCCTGAAATCATTCCTGAATGGAAAGATGAGAAGGTGGCCACTGAAGGCAAAAAGCAGTTGCGTAGTTGGCTTGCGGATCAGGGATTGAGTGACGTTGAAATCAATTCTTTGAGCAAAGCCGAGCATGTGGCGATTTTGCGTAAAGCCATGCTGTATGACATGGGGAACAGAAAGGCGCAGTCTTCAGTGAAGCCGCAGCCTGTGGCGACAAGGCCCGTTAAGCCGGGTTCCGCCGTAAATGTTCCTGGCACCAAGAGCGTTACAGATGTAACCCGTGCAAAGCAGCGTCTCGCTAAAACCGGGACTGTCAACGATGCCGCCAGCGTTTTGGCGGCGATGCTCTGAAAGGAAATAGGCTATGACTATCGTAACCAATACCTTCACGCGTTATGATGCCAAGGGCATCCGTGAAGACCTGGCGAATGTGATCTACAACATTTCGCCGGAAGAAACCCCGTTCCAGTCTAACACTGCCCGCGTGAACGTGAAGAACACGTTCTTTGAGTGGCAGACCGATAGCCTGGCGGCGGCTTCTACCACCAATGCGGCGCTTGAAGGCGATGATATTTCGTCCTTCGATGCCGTGACCCCCACCACTCGTCTGGGCAATTACACGCAGATCAGCCGCAAGACGGTTGTGATCTCCGGTACCCTGGAGAGCGTGGACAAGGCTGGTCGCCGTTCGGAACTCGCTTATCAGATGGCGAAGAACGGTGCAGAACTGAAGCGCGACATGGAAGCCACGTTGCTTGCCTCTAAGGCCGCCAACGCTGGTAACAACGCCACTGCGCGCCAGACTGCGGGCCTTCCCGCGTTCCTGCGCACCAACACCAACTATGGCTCTGGCGGTTCTGACCCCACCGTTTCTAACGGTGTTGTGAACGCCACCCGCGTTGATGGTACGCAGCGCACTTTCACGGAAACCATCCTGAAGGATGTCATTTCCAAGGTGTGGACGCAGGGCGGTACGCCGAAAATCCTGATGGTTGGCCCGTTCAACAAGCAGGCGGTTTCTGGCTTCGCTGGCATTGCCGAAATCCGTTACAATCAGGCGACCCCTCGCCCGACTGTGATTATCGGCGCTGCTGACGTTTATGTGTCTGACTTTGGTGCGGTGTCTGTAGTGCCTAACCGCTTCCAGCGTGAGCGTGATGCGTTCGTGCTTGATCCGGAATACGCGGCTACCGCCATTCTCCGCCCGATCCAGACGATGGACCTGGCGAAGACGGGCGATGCGGAAAAGCGCATGATGCTTTGCGAATATGGCCTCATGGTTCGCCAGCAGGCCGCGCACGGCATTGCTGCTGACTTGAACGCGTCGTAATTTGATAGGGGCTGGCGGGTAACTGCCAGCCCCACTTCATGGGTGAGGCATGACTGAGAAGATTTTCGATATTGACCCGCTAACTGGGATCAAGTCGGTTTGGCATTATGATGATGCCACGGATACGGCTTTCATTGAGAAGCGCCAGGACGTTACCGCTATTGTGGAGGCAAACAAGGCGGAGATGAATAGCGACCATGGGCGTTATGGCGAGTGGAACAAGGTGGCGACCATCCCGCTTAGCGTTTACTATGATTTAAAGATGAAGGGCATCGCGGATGATCCGGTTGCCTTTAAGAAGTGGTTGAATGATCCGGACAATATGTATTTCCGCACCAGGCCGGGGCGCGTTTGATGCGGAATACGATTTCAGTCTGTGTCCCTTGCCGGGATGTTGTGGATAGCGGGTTTGCCTTTGATCTTGCCCGCTGTGTGGCGGCCCATACGGCTTCCACCAATGACCGGGTTTTATTGTTCCAGAACCAGGGGACGTTGATTGTAAACCAGCGCCAGGAACTGGCGCAGGCATCTTTGGATGCGGGGGCTACGCATATCGTGTTTATTGACGCGGATATGCGGTTTCCGAAGGATGCGATCTTTAAGTTGCTGATGTCCGGCAAAGATATTATTGCCGCTAATTACTGCACAAGAAAGTTGCCTTTGCGGTCTGTGGCGTTTGCGGATGATGAAACCCAAGAGCGGGTATATTCCGGCCCGGATGATACAGGGATTCAGTCTGTAGCAGCGGTGGGTATGGGCCTTATGGCGATCAGGGCTGAAGTTTTCGAGAAGATGCCGAAGCCTTGGTTTCACATCCATTATCAAAATGGTGTATATAGTGGCGAAGACATTTGGTTTTGCCGGGGCGCGCGGGAAATGGGGTTTGAGGTATTTATAGACCACGATCTTAGCCAGGATGTGCGCCATTCGGGGGTGTTTGAGTTTTCCAATGCCCATGCGTTTGCAGCGAGGGATCAGTAGTTATGGCGATCACCAACTACAGCACGTTGCAGACAAGTATAGGCGACTGGCTTAATCGGTCTGATCTAACGTCTGTTATTCCTGACTTCATTACCATGGCGGAGGCGCAGTTCAACCGCGTGTTGCGCCACAGGAAGATGGTGGAGCGGGCGACGGCTACGCTGGACAGTGAATATAGCGCCATGCCTGGCGATTGGCTGGAAAGCATCCGGTATCAGTTGAACACCAACCCAATTACGGTGATGGAGTTTGTTTCACCAGATCAGGCAGCGGTGTTAAAGGGCGCTTATTCCACCAGTGGGAAGCCGATTTTCTACAGCCAGATTGGCCAGCAGTTTCAGGTTATCCCAGGGCCGGATAGCGGGTCTGCCTACACTGGCGAATTGACGTATTACGCAAAGATACCGGCTCTTTCCGCTGGTAATACGACTAATTGGCTGCTGACGGATTCGCCGGATATTTATTTGTATGGCTCTCTTTTACAGGCGGCGCCCTATTTGCAGGATGATAACCGCATTGCGGTATGGGGTGCCATTCATGCTAAATTGTTGGAAGATTTGAAGGTATCCGATGAGCGGAGCCGGATGGCGACAAGTTCACTGCGAATGAGGGCAAGGAGCCTAGGTTAATGACCACAAATGCTTTCACCAATTATCTTGAAAACAAGATAATGGCTTATGTGTTCAGTGGGACGGCTTTTTCTTCGCCGTCTGCTACGTTGTATCTTGGGTTGTTTACTTCTGCGCCAGGTGAAGGCGGTGGTGGTACGGAAGTTTCAGGTAATGGGTATGCCCGCAAGCAACTCACTTTGACCACAACCAATAATGCCAGCACCAACGGTTCCGCTATTGAGTTTGATGCTGCGACTGGTTCTTGGGGTACGATTACCTACGCTGCGATTTTCGATGCTTCAACATCTGGTAATATGTTGGCTTATTCGCAGCTAACTACTTCACGCACCATTGAGAATGGCGATGTTTTGCGCGTCCCCGCTGGTGAATTAGACATCACTCTTGAATAGGGTTTCCGTAGATGGCTTTCGTAATCGCTGATCGGGTTAAAGAAACTTCGACCAGTACCGGAACGGGTAATTTTACCCTAGCTGGTGCGGTTACGGGCTTCCGTGCCTTTTCTTCTGTGCTGTCTTCTAGTGACACAACTTATTATACAATTGCTGAACAAGGCGGGACCAATTGGGAAGTTGGAGTTGGGACATTTACATCCCCTTCTACTTTGGCCCGTACAACTATTTTGTCTTCCAGTAATTCTGGAAATGCCGTTAATTTTGCGGCTGGCACAAAAGATGTTTTTATTACTTTACCGGCTGCTAGAACGGTTCAATCTGTTGATGGTGGTACTACTGGTTTAACGCCATCAACCGCTTCTTATGGTTCTATTACTTTAGCTGGTACGCTGGTTGCGGCTAACGGCGGAACGGGCCAATCATCATACACAACTGGTGATTTGCTTTATGCTAGTGGCTCTACGGCACTCTCTAAGTTGGCTGGTGTGGCCACTGGGAATGCACTCATTTCTGGCGGTGTTGGGACTGCGCCATCTTATGGTAAAATCGGTTTAACAACACATATTAGCGGGACGTTACCAGTCGCAAATGGTGGTACTGGGACAACAACAGCATTTACAACTGGTTCTGTTGTTTTTGCTGGGGCGTCTGGCGTTTATTCACAAGATAATGCGAATTTATTTTGGGATGATACTAATAATCGGTTGGGTATTGGTACGGCAACGCCAAGCACGGCTTTGGATGTAAACGGCACTATTCGGGATAGTAAGGGTGATGTTCGTACTGTTGTACAGAACTCCCAGACTTCTGCTTATACATTGGTTGTTGGAGATGCTGGTAAGCATATCAGTATCACTACTGGCGGTGTTACTGTTCCTGCTAGTGTGTTCAGTGCTGGCGATGCGATTAGTATTTACAATAATAGCACTAGTAATCAGACGATTACCCAAGGCGCTAGCGTAACTATGTATCTTGGGGGAACCGCCACAACGGGTAATAGAACCTTGGCGCAGCGCGGTATTTGTACTGTGTTGTGTGTAGCTTCTAACACGTTTGTTATTTCTGGCGCTGGGGTTACCTGATGACTATTCAGCAGATGTTTTTATCAACTTCTGCGGCTGCTGGCGCTCCGACTGCGGTTGAATATTTAGTTGTCGCTGGTGGCGGTGGCGGTGGCGGCAATCGTGGCGGTGGTGGAGGCGCCGGAGGATTTAGAACAGCCAGTGGTTTTTCTGTAACTGCTGGAAGTGCAATTACAGTAACAGTTGGTGCGGGAGGTAGCGGAGGTCCGTCAGATCAAGGAGCAACGGTTGCATCAAAAGGAAGTAATTCTCTTTTTTCTACAATAACATCAACTGGCGGCGGTGGTGGTGGTAGAAATTCTGCTGGCGCCGCCGGGGGGTCTGGTGGGGGCGGTGGCTCCAATGTTGTTGGCGCTGGTGGCGCAGGTAATCAGGGGGGATATTCTCCAGCAGAAGGTAATAATGGGGGCGGTTCTCGCGATAATTCCCCAAATTATCCTGGTGGTGGTGGCGGTGGTGCTGGCGCTGCTGGAACGACACCCGCAAATGGCAGTGCGATAGGTAATGGTGGGAACGGTTTATCATCTTCAATTTCTGGTTCTTCTGTAACTTATGCAGGGGGTGGAGGAGGTAATTCTTATTCTACTAATCCTGGGGGAACAGGGGGGACAGGTGGTGGTGGACATGGGGGGGATGCAAATAATTCTGGTTTAACTGATGGTGGTACAAATACTGGTGGTGGAGGCGGCGGGGCAAATGATGGGTTTGGTGGTGGTAAGGGCGGTTCCGGTATAGTGATTATTCGTTATGCTGATTCTTTCACCGCAGCTACAGCAACCACAGGATCACCAACAATTACAGTTTCAGGGGGATACCGTATCTATAAATGGACAGGTTCCGGCTCAATCACATTCTAAGGAATAAAATTGATGTTTGGTGCTGCTTCTTTTGCTGAAATACCATTTTCTGCTGCAAAAGGGGTAACCATATCTATTGATGTGGCGATTGATGCTGCTTCTGATTTTGTTTCTTCCGTAATAAGATTAGCGCAAGCCAACATTCAAATAGATGCTGTTTCTGAAATTTCTATACAAACAAATAAAATAACATCTACTAGTTTAGTTATTGATGGTGTTTCTAACTTTGCCGTAAATATACAAAAAATAAAAGAATCATCAATTGTTATTGATGGTATTTCTGATTTTACTATAAACACAAACCGCATATTCATTAACCCAATAGCCTTTAACGCGGTATCTGATTTTACTTTTGGGCCAAGTTTAAAATGGACGCAAATTCCAGATGGTACCAAAACATGGAATCAAATATCTGATTCTGTTACAACATGGACGCCGGTATAGCCGTGAGGGTGCAATAAATGGCTGACTCAACAACCACCAATCTCGGGCTTACAAAGCCGGAAGTTGGCGCTTCTGCTGATACTTGGGGAACCAAGATCAATAGCGATTTAGACTCAATTGATGCGTTGTTTGCGGCATCTGGTGCCTTGACTGTAGCCAATGGTGGTACTGGCGTTAAGACTATTACTGGTATCATTAAAGGTGCTGGTACGAGTGCTTTTGCTGCCGCGACTGCTGGCACGGATTACCTGGCACCCCCGTCTGGTACTGCTATCCTAAAGGCTAATTCTGGTGGAGCATTGGCCAATGCGACGGCTGGAACTGATTATGTTGCGCCGGGTTCTACCACTACTTTTACGGCCACACAGACTTTCAATGGCAGCAGCAGCACGCTTGCAAGTGTGTTAGCTAACGCGGCTGAAACCACCACGGTTTCCGCGACGGCAGCGACTGGCACCATTAACTATGATGTCACCACTCAATCTGTTTTGTATTACACCACAAACGCTTCTGGTAATTTCACCATAAATATCAGGGCATCGAGCGGAACAACGCTCAACAATGCTTTGTCCATTGGCCAGGCTGTTACAGTGGCATTTTTGGCCACCATTGGTTCTACTGGCTATTATAATAATGTCATTCAGGTTGACGGTTCTACCGTTACTGCAAAATGGCAAGGGGGCGTTGCGCCAGCCACAGGTAATGCCTCCAGTATTGATGTTTATACATACACGGTAATCAAGACGGCAAACGCCACATTCACCGTTCTTGCCAGCCAAAGCCGGTTTGCTTGAGGTAAGATATGCCCACAGCGATCACACATGGCGCCATGACAGCCCGTGCTTTTGGGTTGTTTACGGGTAATATTGTCACGCCAAGTTTTGAATATTTGATTGTTGCGGGTGGTGGTGCGGGTGGTACGCCAGCCGGGGATGGTGGTGGTGGTGGTGCGGGTGGTATGAGAAGCGGAACTTTTAGTTCTGTTGTTTACAATAATGCCTATACTGTAACTGTTGGCGCTGGTGGTTCGGCTGGTAACGCTGATGATGCGATTGCGCCCACAAACGGGTCTAATTCACTAATATCTTCAGTTGTAACATCCACAGGCGGTGGTTTTGGGGGGTATCTTAATAGAAATGTTGCCCAAAAAGACGGCGCAAATGGCGGGTCTGGTGGTGGTGGTTTAGGTAATAATGGCGGAGGCGCTGCCGGTTCTGGAACTGCTGGTCAGGGTAATAATGGCGGTACAGGTTTTGATAACCCAGCATCTGGACAGCATAGTGGTGGTGGTGGGGGGGGCGCTGGTGCAGTTGGGGGTAATGCAAGTGGAAGCGTAGCTGGTAATGGGGGTGTTGGCGCCACCAGTTCAATAACTGGTGTTTCTACTTATTATGCTGGCGGTGGTGGTGGGAGCGGCAATACCGGGGGAACTGGCGGCACAGGCGGTGGTGGTTCAAAAAATACATCTGGAACTGCTAATACGGGTGGCGGGGGCGGGGGCGGGGGTAACGTAAGTGGCGCTGGCGGCTCTGGTATCGTCGTTATCCGTTATGCTGACACCTATCCAGCCGCCAGAACAACAACTGGTTCCCCTGATATAACGGTGTCTGGGGGGTATCGGGTTTATAAGTGGACCGGCTCCGGTTCGATCACATTCTGAGGCAAAAATGGCACATTTCGCGCAATTAGATGAAAACAATATCGTCCTACAGGTTATTGTTATCCACAATAACGAACTGCTGGATAATGGCGTTGAATCTGAGGCAAAGGGAATTGCCTTCTGTCAGACTTTGTTCCCAGGCACTAATTGGGTTCAAACCAGCTATAACGCCAGCATCCGTAAAAATTATGCCGGGATTGGCTTTAGTTACGATGCTGGTAGAGATGCTTTTATCCCACCGCAGCCGTTTCCTTCATGGGTTTTGAATGAGGAAACCTGCCGCTGGGAAGCCCCTATTCCTTATCCGAATGATGGTAAATTCTACCGTTGGGACGAAAATTCTGGTAATTGGGTAGAGATCACTAACTAGCTTTTAAGGGTTTTGTGCCATGGCTGAACCTTACTCAAATAGTGCCAAAACAGTTGGTGATATTCTTTCACTAACAACTGTTGTTGGTACCCTTATGCAGGTTTTGCCATCTATAGCTGCCATTTTTACGATAATTTGGACGGCCATTAGGATTTATGAAACCAAAACCGTGCAGGCATTTTTTAAGCGTGTTAGGGGGTAATATATGTACATGCCCCTTAAACTTCCGCCTGGTTTGTATAAAAATGGCACTCAGTACCAGTCTGCCGGTAGGTGGTATGACGCTAATCTTGTGCGGTGGTATGAAGGCACACTAAGGCCAATCAAGGGTTGGAATAAACGCCAATACCCAACTGGTGGTGGATCATACGCCAATATTCAAGTTAATGGTGTTATGCGGGGAAGCCATACTTGGCGGGCTAATAATGCAAAGGCTTGGCTAAGTGCTGGCGGTGCCAAAAAGTTATATGCAATTGAGGCTTCAGTTGCTCCGATAAATATTACACCATTTCGTGAAACCGGAAGCCTTTCTAATGCCTTCAGCACAACCAATGGCTCTGCTGTTGTTACGGTTGCTGATACAGCGCATGGCGTAAATACTGGCGACACAGTAAAATTTACTAATGGCACAGCCATTGGCGCCAGCGGGATTACGCTTTCTGGCGAATATACCGCCACAAAAATAAATAATAATTCTTATTCTGTTACCCATTCTTCAAACGCCACGGCCACAGTTTCAAATGGTGGTTCTGCTGATTTTGCCTATGAAATCACCATTGGGTATGTCGATAGCACAGCCCAGGTTGGTTATGGCACTTGGGTTTATGGTTTTGGGACGTATGGCACACCAAGGCCCCAGACATCCGCCACTGGTGTTATCGCTGCTTCAACTTGGGCGCTAGATAACTGGGGGGAGTATTTGGTTGCTTGCCGTAGTGATGAAGGCAAGATTTATGAGTGGCAGTTAAATTCAGCCAATAGGGCTGCGCTTATAACAAATGCGCCTACTGGCAATTCATCTATTATTGTAACGGCTGAACGGTTTCTGTTTGCGCTTGGCGCTGGCGGAAACCCTCGCAAAGTTCAGTGGTCTGACCAAGAGGATAACACCACTTGGTCGCCAGCAGCCACAAACCAGGCGGGTGATTTTGAACTAGCCACTTCAGGTAAGTTGTTGTGCGGCGAACGCACCAGATACGGTACGTTGTTGCTGACAACTGTAGATGCTCATATGGCATCATACCAAGGGCCGCCATATGTCTATGGGTTTGAGCGGGTTGGTTATGGGTGTGGTGTTATTAGCGCGCAGGCATCTGTTAGTTTGGATATTGGCGCTGCCTGGATGTCTGAAGGATCATTCTTTTTGTTTGATGGGTCTGTTAAGGCTCTTTCGTGTGATGTTTCAGATTATGTGTTTTCTGACTTTAACTATGGTCAGCAGGCAAAGGTAAACTCCATTCTGAATGTAGAGTTTTTTGAGGTTACTTGGTTTTATCCTTCTAGCGCATCTTCAGAATGCGACAGGTATGTAACTTGGAACTATAAAGAAAACACATGGACTGTTGGGACGCTCGCTAGAACAACCGGTGTTGGCGCTGGCGTATTTGACTATCCAGTGATGTTTGATGCTTCTGGCTACGTTTATGACCATGAAGTTGGTTATAATTACGATGGCGCTACGCCATACGCCGAAACAGGCCCGCTTGAATTAGGGAATGGCGATAGAATAATTGTTGCGCGCCAGTTGTTGCCGGATGAAAAAACGCAAGGGCAGGTTTCTGTTTCATTCAAAACAAGGTTTGCGCCCGAAGGAACCGAAAGCACTTTCGGGCCATATACAATTAGTTCTCAGTATACTTCCGTTCGGTTCAGTGGGCGCCAGGTTAGCTTCAAAGTTACTGGCGCGCAGTTGGCGGATTGGCGGGTAGGCAACTTCCGACTTGAAGGTGTTGCTGGGGGTATGAGATGAGATTGCCCCCGGCTCCGCCTGTTTATTCACAACAAGATGACCAGACTATGCGGGCCATGGTTCAGCAGGCAAACGACCAAAATCATAAGCGGAATCGGGATGTAGAGATTTCGCCAGGCCGATTGATCTTAAAGTCACCAGATGGGGCGCGGTGGAGCATAGAAGTTGATAATTCTGGCGTGGTATCCGCTACGTCATTATGAACCAGTTGGATGCAGAATTTGAGCGGTGTTCTAAGTGGTTGCAGGATGCCTTGGATTACGCTGGTAATACCCATGATCTTTCTGACGTAAAACAAGGCATTACTACCGGCGCATACCAGTTTTGGCCAGCCCCCAGAGGCGCCATTGTTACCGAGATAATAACCTATCCCAAATTCTCCATTCTTCATGCCTGGCTTGTTGGTGGCGTATTGGATCAGATTTTGGATATGATTCCATCATTGGATGCTTTTGGGCGTCATTATGGATGCACTAAATTGACAGGATGTGGGCGTGCTGGATGGGTTCGTGCTTTGAAAAGCTATGGTTTCACAGGTATAATGACCACAGTGTCTAAGGAGATTTCGCCATGAGTAAGGGCGGCGGCAAGACTAGCACAACGTCTGTTCAAAGCGTTGATCCTGAGTTCAAGGAACGCGCCCTTGAAGTTTATGATATGGCGAAAACGGTGGCTGGTCGAGAATACCAGCCAATTATTAGCGAAATTGCGCCAGGGCAGCGGCAAGCTATTTCCAACATTTGGCAAGCTGGCGATCTTTTGCCGGGATATTTGACTGAAGCCCGTGGCGTTACACGAACGGCGATGCCTGATTTTAGCGCTGCTAATGCTGCTTTTTATCGTCCGATGTTTGGGGATGCCCAGGCTATTGCCCAGGGCGCCAGTGCTATGCCTGCTGTTACAGAGGGGCAGGGTATCATACGCGGCACTTCTGCGGTTCCATCCACCACAGAGGCGCAGCAGTTAACGCGGGCTGGCATTAACCCGCAACAATACGCTGAAGCCCAAATGTATGCCCGCCAAGGTGCTGGATACCAGCCTGGCACCATTGCGGGTGGGATGGGGGCTTACACCAATCCGTATGAATCTCAGGTTGTCCAAACTGCGCTTGGGGATATTGAGCGTTCCCGGCAATTGGCGGTCCAGCAGGGAGCGGCGCAGGCTACCAGAGCCAAAGCGTATGGTGGTTCCCGCCAAGCGGTGGCTGAAGCGGAGACTAACCGAGCCGCCTTGGAGCAAGCAGCACGGACAGCGGCTCAATTGCGCGCCGGTGGGTTTGAAACTGCGGGGCGTATGGCGGCGCAAGATGTTGGATATGGTTTGCAGGGCGCCCAGCAACGGTTGGCTGCGGCCCAGCAACTCGGTGCTTTAACGCAAGCTCAGCAAGCTGGTTTGTTTTCTGGTGCTGGGCAGATTGGGCAACTTGGACTTGGTGCCGCGCAATCTGAATTGGCGCGTGGCACGGGCATTGGCCAACTTGGTGTGGCTGGCGCTCAGTCTGAATTGGCGCGCGCTAGTTTGCTTGGCGATTTCCAAAAGGCACAAGCACAAGCTGGATTGCAGGAAGCGGCACAACGCGCCGCCATGGCGCAGGCAACTTCTGGCGCGGCATTGGCGCAAGGCCAGCAACTGGGCAATTTGGCATTAGCGGGGACGCAAGGTGTAATTGGCGCGCAACAAGCGTCCTTTAACGCCCAAGATGCCATTCGGGCCAATGAAGAGGCGCGGCGCGCTGAAGAGTTTGGTTATCCAGAACGCCAGTTGCAAATCTTGCAGCAGGCGCTTGGGTTCTTCCCGAATCCTATTACGCAGACGCAAACACAGCGCCAGACGCTGGGGCCGATGGATGTGATTAGCCGGTTGGGTGGGGCCGGATTGTCAGCCTACACCGGCTATCGGTTGATCCCGTAGGAGTATAGCCAATGTTTGGGCAATTTGGAGACTTCTTTAGTAGGCTTGGCGGGTTGCTTGGGTTTGGTGGAAACCCGCAAATGCCGCCGGCTGGTCCTGAATATTATGCTGAAGGCGCGGCGGCTGGTGCTGCTACCAATCCGCCACAAGCCCCGCGTCCTGATCCATTCGCCCGGTTTACACCAGAACAGCGCCGGCAACTTGGTCTTGGCTACTTGGCTGACGCTGCCATGCAGTTTGGCGGTCGCCAAGGCACCGCCGCTAACGCGCTTATGAATGCGTTTGATACTTCTGCTGGCCGCACTCCAACTCGCCCGGCGGCTGCCCAGCAAGAACCGCAAATGCAGTTTGCGCCGTTGCAGCAACTTCCGCCTGTCACCATGCCGCCTATGCGCCCCATGGCGATCAATATCCCGCGCCGCACGGCGTTGCAGGTTCCTTCTTTGTTGGGGGTTTGACGATGGTTGGATTTCTTGAGCGGCTGTTTGGTGGGGGGCAAGGTATTCCCTCTGAATATTACCCAGGCGGCGAACCGATCCCGCAACAGCCTTTTGATGTTGGGCCACCTGTGCCGCGTCAAAGTTCACAAGGGGGATTTAATACGCTTCTTCCTGAACAGCGCACCATTCTTGGTTTGGCTGCGCTTCAGGATGCTTTTGCTTCATTGGGAGGGCGTCCGGCCCAAGGTTTTGCTAGTGTGGCTCCAATTGTTCAAATGATTGGCGAACAAGGACAACAAGAACGGTATAGGCAAGCAAACCAACAATTGCGCCAGCAATTGTTTGGGGGGCAGGCTGGCGCTGCGCCTACTCTCACTGCGTCGCAGGCTCAAATCGCTGGGCAGGTTGGGCAAGCTGGCCAAATGGGCTTTAGCCCTGCTGGTTTGGCTATCAATACGCGTCTTGAAAGTGGGGGACGTCCTGATGCGCGTAGCACCACATCTTCTGCGCTTGGCCCAAACCAGTTTACTGAAGAGACATTCTTGGATTTTGCTGCGGCAAATCCAAACCTATTCCCGAATATGAGTCGCGAACAAATCTTGCGTGAACGCACATCGCCAGAAATTAGCGGTCTTGCGACACAGTGGTATGCCCGGCGAAACGCAGCAGTTTTGCAGAATGCTGGCCTTCCTGTGACTGACGCAACGCTTGGTTTAGCGCATCAGTTTGATGGCCCTGTTGCTGCGCGTATTCTTCAGGCTGCGCCAGAAACGCCGATTGCAGATATAGTTGGTCCCCGTGCTATGGCCGCTAATAGACAGCAATTGGAAGGCCGTACTGTTGGTGATGTGCGTGAATCCTTTATGCGCGCATATGCTGCTGCGCCACAGCAAGGGGGTCAGCCTGTAGTAGCGCAAGCTTCTGTGGCTGGTGGTATGCCTTCTCAACGGCGCCCCCCAATTAGTATGCAAGAATTTGACATGATTACTAACTTGTTGCGGCCAGGCCCGGCAAATCAAACAATCATTCAGGCGATGATGCGCCAAGCGCCGGCGCCATTAGTGATTGATGGCACAGCTTATGATCCGATT
>Ga0194129_10001605_pt1 | contig 36641 bp, 41 predicted proteins | sample TA2KigCa35mmetaG_FD_150862 | JGI IMG/M metagenome (GOLD analysis project Ga0194129, IMG submission 150862) | Freshwater microbial communities from Lake Tanganyika, Tanzania - TA2015038 Kigoma Deep Cast 35m | ecosystem: Environmental > Aquatic > Freshwater > Lake | place: Tanzania: Lake...
GATAAAACTGTTGAAACTGCAACTGCTTAGTAGAAGAGTTGATGAAGTTGCAGCCAAGGAAAACACCAGCAAAACCCGTAGAAGGGCCAGTAGAGGTTTCATTAGCAAGAACGATCGTTCCGTCAGTGGTCAGCTTTACCAGATCACCGAAGAAGATATTCGTATTGTAACCACTAGCAATACGACGCTTCCGGGTAGCTCCAGCAAACACCTGACCGCCGATCAGATTGATCGGAATAAGCCCGTAAGGCTTGTCTACAGTAGGGTAAGCCATGTTTAACTCCTAAAAAGGTTATTTTGTTCCAGTACCAAACCCCACACCCCTAGTCGTAGCGGATTTTTTCTCGCTAAACAAAGGCATACGGGGATCATTGTTACGCATAAAGTGGTTATCAACAGATTCCACTTGGGCTGTGTTTTTTTGTTGGTAAAAATGTGTCCGAGATTCCACACGTTCTGTAGGCATCTTGCACAGCATTAAACCACCCAATTCAACATTGCCATTTTTGTCGCCTGCGAGCATTAGCTCGGGATGGTCAGTTGCTCTGACCGGCTCCCACCCATCACGCGTTTTTCTGGAAACATTCTGGGGCAACGCTTGATTTAACAAAGACGTTGCAATCCATCGAAAATTCCAGCCCGGTTGTGGGGTGGGATCAGGAAGAGTGCTCGGTGGGGTGTATTCCATGCTACGAGCAGAACTCTCACGTGTTTGAAGGTTTCTGGGCGTACGCTCTTGCGTACCATCACGACTAATTCTTTCAGACATTTTAGGACTCCGATGTAAGTTTAAGGACTTCTTTGGCGTACTGCTCGTTGGTTAACCCAAATTTTCTGGCTAACGCCTCTTGGGTCTTGGTCAATTTAACCCTGGTTTTACCAGTTGCAGTTCGTGTAACAGCGGCTACAACGTTAGCCGAACGTTTACTCGGTTGTTCCTTTTTTGTCTCTCCAAAGAATTTAGGAAACACTTCGCGCATGCGAGCGTTTACTCGCTCGTAATAATCGTCACTGCGAGGGTCAACCCCCGATTCGACCAACTTCTTATGCACCGCTAATGCGAGACTGGTCATTTCTTCATCTGCGCCAAACCATTGGTTTTGTTGCTGCCAACTCAACGCTTTTTGGTCTGGGACAGGCACTTGCGGCGTAGTTTCCTGATTATATACCTCTTGTTTCGGTTCTTGTAAAGGGGTAGGACGGTAGTCTTTTATCCTTTCAGCCCGGTATTTGGCCTCTGCCAGTTCTTCTTGAGCAGCAATGATGGCGTCAGTGTCATAGTTTTCCTGGGCTTCTTTTAGCTTTTTACGAGCCATGACCAACGCTGCTTCGGCCTGAGCCTTCATACTTTCTACGGCTACGGTCTGATTTGTGTTCACGTTTTGACGCAGTGCACGATTTTCTTCAATCAGTTTCTGCGCTACACGGACAGCTTCTTCTCGTTCCCGTAAGGCTGACTCTTTGGCACGGCGTTCGTCGTGACGTGCGTGCGTAAGCTCCTTCATCCGTTTCTGGACTTTGTCGCTGTATTCCGCAATTTCCTCATCACTGGGGTCATTAACATCCCGGTCAAGAGGCTTACGCCCACGGTCTTCTTCTGGCGTGTCGTCTACGATTTCAAGATCAATATCAGATTCTTCGGTCTCAATCTCAATACTATCTTCTTGTACTTCTTGCTCACTTGAAAATTTGTTTTCAGGCATTTTTTGCTCCTTTAAGCGCGGGTATAACCGCGTGGGTCTTCCACAACAGCCTCAACCTGATCGTCGTTAATCAGGCGGAACTCTTGACCGTGAATTTTAAAACGAGTTCCTGAGTAAGCCCTAACTAAGACAAAATCACCCTTTTTACACCACGGGCCGTTAGGAAACTTACCTTCATCTTTGTAGGCATCACTGCCAAGCTCTAAGACACAAAGCACGGTTGTGCTGTATTCCTCTACTTTTGCCAACGAATCTGGCTTAAGCAGGTCAGTGCCTGAAAACTTGTCTTCAACTTCTGGCAAAGCACACAATAACTTCCACCCTTTAGGCTTTGGCAGTTGTGTAGCTGGGCGTGGGGTTGATTCTTCACTCATTTGATTCCTCTACTTTCTTTGCAAGATCAAGTAAATAAGCCTCTGCCATAGCCAGACCTTGGATGACTCCGCAGAGTTTTTGGTACTGCTCAAAATTTTGACAAGCGCCGCCTGCCATATCGTCGGCGTAGTTGTTTAGATCCTCACGAATCTTTTTGCGTAAAACTTCTACGAAACTTTGTATCACTGTTTAGGTTTCCTTTCCGGTTCAGTAAGGGATTGTGCAAGCTCCATACCTATGCGGGTACCTTCAATCTCTTGTTTTACTGCCTCCACGTCTTGCTTAAATTCCAAATCCGACTGATCTTTGGCAATCTGAATACCAAGGCGTGTACCCTCAATCTCCGCTTGCTGCTGAGCTTTGAGTTCTTCAAGCTGCAGTTGCAGCATCCGAATCTGCGCATCCATCTGATCTTTTTGAGCCTTACGCTGAACTTCTGCCTGTTGAATCTGCAGTTTCTGCATCTCGGCCTGCATGATCGGGTCTTGTGCGTTTTGTAGTGCTTGTTGCTGTGCAGCAGCCTGTTGGCTTTGTGCCAACACGATCTGTGAACCTTCTGCGACCATCTTGGAGATCTGAACTTCCATCTCTTTCGGAATTGTGTCGTCCGGCGCTGGCAACGGTGTGCCAATCGCATCTTGAACTTGACGGCGGTACAAAAACCCAAGGTGTTCAGCAATATGCGCCTGTAGTGCAGCCATCATTACTGACGCCTGGGGATTTTGTCCGACTAACTGCGCGACCGCTGGGTCGTTAATCATATTCATGTGTGTCGTGATATGCGCCTGATGATCCTGATACATAAACGCTTTCAACGGCTTCATCTTCAGCGCGTTCATGTTTTCTGTGATCGGATCCTTCGGTTTCTCATCATCTTCCATAGGCACAAGCTTGGCAGCGTTGCGTATTCCCAACACTTCTAACATCTGGCGATGCAGGGCAGGCATGTCGTAAATCTGCGGTGCTGTCTGTGACAGCTGGATCACTGCCTGATACTGCACAACCCTTTGAGACATTGTGGCTGCGTTCGGATCAGACACAGGGATGATCTCCACCATGTCGTAATCAGAACGTTTGGCTTTGCGAACCCCAGTCTGTGGTTCGTAATCATAATCATCGTCCGTGTAGTCACGGATAATGTTAGACAAAAGCTGCAGCTCGTGTTTGAACGCGTAATGAACCCGAGCCTGTACTGCCGACATCACCTTAAGCATGCGCTCCAGAAGCGCAAGAGTCGTGCCAACTGGCGCCTGAGCGCTCATGTCGGAAATCTTCATATCTGCCGTAGCAGCAAACCGACGGCCTTCTTCTACAATTGTTCCCAGTAACTGATATAGCGTAGCGCTGGGTTCTTTGTAGGGGAGGGGCAAAATGTTATCCCGCAGTGCACCAGAGCCAATATCCACATCTCTAAACTCCCCTGGTGCGATGGGGGTGTCATCGCCTTTGATCCGTAGCCCTCTGGCTTTTAACCCTCCTGGCAGATTGGAAAGCGTACCAGCATCCACCAACTGCCTCATTATCGACGTAGCTGACTTGGCAAACCCGCCAATCAGGTGGAAAAGCCCAAAGCCATAGAACCCAAACCCAGGGATGTACACGTAGTGCACAAAGTGATCCCGACGTTGTTTTGTGTCGTCGTCTTCGTAGTAGTTACGGCGTACGGCTAGTACCTCGCCTGTGCCTTCTACAACCGTGACCACATAAGGGATGGCTATGCCTGTGGGCTTGCCGTCTTCCTTGTCTTCGTACCCCGGCAAGTCTAAGTTGACGTGTGCTTCATACAGTATGTAGCGGTCGTCGTTGTTTGACGACATACCACTTTCTTTATCTTTTTTCTCCTGCAGTTCGTTTTTAGTTCGTGACGGCTCACCCAAATCTACATCTAAATAAAACCCCGCTACCTGTAGTTTGCGTATCTCGTTTTTGGTCTTGTACATACGGTGCGTTACCCGCTCCGCAGTCTCCATACTGACCGTACCGTAGGCCACAATGATGTCTTCGGCTGGAACAAACACAGAAGTCTGGCGCTCCAGAGACGGATCAAAGTACACCTTTTTAAACGCCGACCCCGTAGCAGGCAGGTTCCACAGCATCCGCTCGTGCTCCATACGAAACTCTGGCATGCGTTCTGTCAGTTCGTAGTTCATGTCTTCTTTGACCCGAGCCGCAGCTTCTTCCTTCTCCCGTGTATCTTTGCCGAGGATCTTTGTCTTTACCGGCCCCTGGGCAGGGAACGTCTCCATTATGGTTTCACTTTGGAACCGCACCACGGCTTCTGTAATCATGGGGTGGAACACACCACAGGCGCCGTCCCAGGGTTCTGTACGCTCTTCGTACTTCAGGCCCAACAGAATTAGCCCTTCTTTGTAGGTTTTCTCCCAGTCTTTTCGGGAATCTAAGTCGTTGCGAATATCTTGGAGTAGATCACCACCCAAAGAATCTAGTTCTGCTGGCTCAATATCTTCTGCCAAATTAGCGTAAAAATCGGACTCGCCTTCTGGTTTAATTAAAATCTCTAAACCACCAGCTTCAATCTTTACCGACTCTGGATCTTCAATTTCAATTTCAATCTCTGGCTCGCCTAAAGTATCTTCGACATCTTCTACGATGCCACGCGGGGCTTGATACAGTGATTTTTCAATAGACATATTGGTTCCTAGTAGTACGCCGCCCTGCGGCTTTTAAAGAATCTTGGCTCATCAGCCTCGTCACTGGGCAGTGTAATAAACCCACCATTTCTAAAGCGTAACAGGGCCTGGGTCATGGTGTCTACGTAGTCATCATGCTCACCAACAGGAAACGCCACAATTTCTTCAATCACATCCCGTGCCCACCGCGTATCCGGCGCCCACACCGACCCGCTTGCAAAAAGGTCTGAAACTGCGTTAACCCTGGCTATCTTATCGTTGCCCCGGCTTGGCGTAAACTCATCTACCGGTATGCCCATCCTACGCAATTCTTGAATCAATGGTGCGCCTGCGGCTTTTTTTTCTACTAAGAACGCATCTGGGTTCCATTCTTTCCATTGCTTAAACGCCACCTCTTTTAACTCTGGAAACTCCATCCGGTCTTTAAACGCGTCCAACAGTATAAGGCTGGGCCTGCTGCTCTCTTCTTCGTTATACCACACTCCCCAGGTTGTGCAGGCTGTGTAGTCAGCGGTTGTCTTGGCCTCGTGCGCCGTATCCCAAGACTGAATAATGAACTCGCACGAAGGTGGATCTTCTGGTTCCCAGATTCTCCAGTGTTGTCTTTTGATAAACGCAGCCGAGTCTAAGGTCGGCTGCTGCATGTACTGGGCGTTCCAATACCGTGGGTCCATCGCCATTTTTTTGGCTTTTAGCTGGTCCAAGGGCCACTGCTCAGGCCAGAGCGACTTCTCGCGCTCGGTGTTTTCAAACATTATGGCTGGCAGCTCCACAATTTCCCAGGGTTCTGCCTCTGGGTTTCTCGCCTGAAACGCAAGCAGCCGCCCAGTTAAGTCCACCAATGACCATCTGGTCATCACAACGATGATGCGCCCCCCAGGCATTAAGCGCTGCAACGGCCCTGTTTGGAACCACGACCATGCATTATCAAATGTCGCCCTACTGTTGGCCTTTATATCTTGTTCAGAATGTGGATCGTCAATGACAAATAAATCAGCACCACGACCAGCCAACGCTCCCCCCACGCCCACTGCGTAATACTGACCACCAGCCGACGTAGACCACTTGCCTGCTGCTTTTTGATCATCTGCCACGACTGTGCCGGAAAATATGGTTCTGTATTCATCGGACTCAATCAAATTACGCACTCTTCTACCGAAATCTTCTGACAACCCAGCGGTGTGCGTTGCCATAATAATCTTCTGATCTGGGTACTGCCCTAAAAACCACGACGGAAACAAATAAGAGGCAAACTCTGACTTCCCCATACGTGGCGCAATATTGATAATTACCCGTTTTTTAGTGCCTGCTGCCACATCGGCGAAGATTTTCGCCAACTGCCTGTGGTGCGCCCCTTCTTTAAACCCCGGATAGATCTCTTTGGCAAACTCGATCATGTTTGTCCGGGCGTTTTTTAACCGCAGCCTGTGCTCCTGCTCCTCAAGCTCTTCTAAGAACTCCATTTTTTGCTTCGGCGTCATGCTTGCCAGCAGCGCCTGCAGCTCTTGATCACTGGTTCTGTTCATCTTCTTGGACAGAAATGTCTTCGACTTCTGTGGCGTCCACTTCTATCGTGCGGTTTAAGGCTGCAAGCTTTTCTTTGATCTTGGCGTCCAGCTCTGCATCCGACATCTCGCTCTTTTTCACCTCAAACCGCTCCGTAAACAACCCCACTTCTGTGACCTTACCCAGCAACTCCAGTGCTTTTAACCGGATACGAGCATCTGGGTGGTCTGTTTCTTCCACAATTTTCGCCACCGCCATTCCCCGCAGCTCACGGGCGTGGTCAACAAATGACCAGTCGTAGATGGTCAACATTCCAACCAGCTTTTGAATCGCCGGGGGTAGCGTAATCTGTGTCAGTGCATCTTTGGCGCGGGTGGGATCCGCAGTCAGGGCGTGGAACGCGTCTCTTGCTTGGGTTTCTTGGGCCTGAGCCACCAGCGTTTCATCGTCTTTGGCTCCCAGTTCTGTGAGCCAGTCTGTCGTGTTGATCTGTGCGTCAAGCAAAGTGTTGGCGTCCACCTTTTTTAAAGGCGTAAACCCTTCCATGGGTGCTTTTAACACCTCTGGCTCGTACTCAGCATTTACCAAATGATCTAACACGCGGGTCGTTCCTCCCGTAAGCAGAGCTTGTGCTCAGTGGGCAGAAGTGTATACTCGCTTGTGAAGCCTTGCAAGGGGCTTCCATGTGTAGTTCTCCTTCAGGGGAATCCTCCCTCCCCTCTTGGCCCCCGTTGAGCGCAAGCTCCGGGGGCATTTTTTTATTTGTTGATGTATAAAGTTTGACAATGCTTGTTTAAATTTTTAAAAATATTTTGTAGGGGTGGTGTGTTGGGGGGATTTGATAAAGATTTTACAACTGTGAAGTGTGGGAGTGGAATAGTGTTTCTCCCTCCGCCCACTACGCCGCAAAATTTTGGGGGGCCACCCCACGGTGGGGTCAGCAAAACCGCAAAATGGCTCGACAGCAGGCAAGCCAAACTACCTATTATGTTATAATGTAAGTGTCGATTGGGTAGTCCAGTCGGCCTGTCCAGCCAGTTCGCTGGTTTGGGACAACCTGTCCCAAAGATCTTAAGGAGAACTACTTATGTCGAACGCTACTATTGTTTCGTTGTACGCAACCTTGGTACAAACCTCTTTGGAGCTTGACAAAGAGGTGGCTAAGAGTCTACGCGGGGGCTTTCTCGCGGGTTCACTCATTGCAGAACTTGCAGAGGTTCACGCCGACAAGTACGGGGCTTTCTTTGTCCTGCAGGAGTCTGGCTGGAAGTTCTACACCAGTGAGGAGGCCATATCCGCCAATAAGCACGAGGGCGCACAGAGGCAGTGGAATCGGTGCATTGCCAAGTTCCACGATATCAAGAAAGACGCTCGCGGGGGTTCACGCACCAAGGCCGAACCCAAGGCCGAATGGCAGAAGCTCGGTGACGCCGCTCTCAAGCTGTCCAAGGCTGACCTTCAGCGCTTCCTGAAGTATATCGGTCGCGCTTAATTTTGGGACAGCTTGTCCCAAACCCCACGGGCGCTTCGGCGCCCTTTTTTTTTTTCTCAAGGAGAACACCATGTCAAAGACCCGCAAAGACCAACGCCAGCACACACCCAAGACCACGCCCAAGCCACGCCACCACGCAGGCGAGCTACGCTTCAAGCGCGAGCAATCCCAAACCCGCGAGTGGAAGTCAGGCCTTGAACTACGCCTTGGAAAGGACGCTTAATCTTTGGGACAGCTTGTCCCAAAACCTTACGCATAACTTCTTTGTAGTAACTAGGGTAAAAACAGGTCGTGTCCAGCACTTCCCACTTTTGGCGCGTAGTGGACACGACATGGACACCCCCGAACCCGCGCCAGTGCTAGCGCTGTCCACTTTGAGGCACATCTATAATAATATATTTATATTTATATTATTATTATTATTATAGGGGGCTAGACAAGTGGACACTCTTTTTTCTTTTTTGGCCTTCTTTGTTCTTTCCCTTTGCCCTTTCTTTTTTTTGGTATGATACCTGTGACGCACCCGCTCGCAAGCGTCTTCCACTAACCTTTGAGGAGAGTCCACTTCATGTCCACTTGGAAATTTTTACTGGACACTTCCGACCCCGATTACACCCATGATTACGCACTTGCTTTGCCTTCAAAGCCAGACGGGGCGTGGTGTTCAAGCTGTCTGCAATTAAAATCTTTGAGCCATTTCAAACGCCTTGCGTCTTTGGCTCAGACTCGCGCTTGGCTACACAACCCTCTCGCTCAACGCCGACTTCAGTACGAAGGCAAGGAGTGCAACGACTGTCACGACGCCAAAACCAAGCGCCCTGAAGATCTAACCCGTGAGCAAATGCGTCGCCGACTGCGTGCCGAGGGTGTGCACGACTTCGTTGTTGAGGTCAAGATCGCCAAACGAAAACAGCGTGCCACCACTACTCACAAAGAAGTTATCCGTAAGACAAGGCGCAAGCTGTTCGCCGATGACTACGCCCGAATACAAAACGAACTGATGAAACTGTCCAAGCGTGTGGATCGTGCGCATGGTATGACTGAGTTAGCCATAACGAATTTACGGGAAGACATACGCAAGGCCAGATACATCATCAGCGTGCTGAAACAGAAGGGCAAGAAACCGCCCAAAGATTGGCGCCAGATGCTGGCCTCTGACTACAAGATGTGAGAAAGATTTTGGGACACCATGTCCCAAACCGTTGTGGGTGCGGCACACCCACGCACTACGCACTAATGAAGGAGAGTCACCATGTTAAAACCAGAGCAGTGTGTGCTGTTACGCGCAGTAAAAACAAAACCTTTTGAAGGTAAACAATCTTTGGGACAACCTGTCCCAAAAGCCAGTGATGGCAAGCAAGAGTGGGCGCGGTTCAAGTCCGAGTGTGTCGTTCTTAGAAAGAAGGGGGTGTGAGATGAAAGCGTATTACGAAATCGAGTTCAATAACTGCGAGAACTGGGTGTGGGGCGACGCAATACCGTTGAAGGTGGGCTTCATCTTTGAGGCCGATAGCGAACACGCCGCGCGTGTCAAGGCCCATGTCTTAGTCAACAAGATCGGCGAAGACTGTGACTGGGTGCTTTCAAGTGTGAAACAAAAAGAACCAACTAAGAAGGAGGTGTAACCATGGGTCAGCTATTTTTTATCTTTTATTTCATCGTGCTCACCATCTGCGGTGGGCTGATTCTTTTAAACGTGGGGGTGTGAGATGAGAGACACGATTGTGTGTGACCTAGATGGCACGCTCGCTAACTGCGAGCACAGGGTTCATCATGTCCGTGATAAGCCCAAGAACTGGAACGCCTTCTATGCAGGCGTGCGTGAAGATAAAGTCAACGATCCAGTGCTGTTCATATTGGATACATTTCTCAATAGCAAACCAACCACATTCAATGTCATCTTCTGTTCAGGTAGACCTGAGCGATGCAGAGAGGACACGATATGGTGGCTACGAGAGGAATGTCGTTTGTGGCATCCGCCTGTCATGCAACTGCTCATGCGCAAGGACGGCGACTACCGAGCCGACTACATCGTTAAGCAAGAGATTCTTGACGCCCACATAGACAAAGACCGCGTGTTGTTTGTGCTCGATGACAGACAGCAGGTTGTTGATATGTGGCGTAAGAATGGAATGACCTGCTTGCAGGTTGCTGAAGGTAACTTTTAAAAGGAGATTGATATGAAACTTTACGAAATCGAAATGACACGCACATCGTTTGTCAAGGTGGTCATTGAAGCAGAGAACACAACAGAGGCTGAGTACAAAGCCTTTGAAGAGGTAACACACGGTGACTACGGTGTTCGTGATGGCGCTGATTGGCAAATTGAATCCATGAAGGAGGTGAAAGAATGAAAACATACGAAATCTGTGTGGTGAGTAAAGAGTACCGCTATGTAACTGTCGAAGCAGAAACCGAGGCAGGTGCCATTGACCAAGCCTGGGACTGGGTAGCGCGTGGACTTACCAGCGACACAAAACCGCAAGACTACGACACTGAAGTTTATTTAGAAGGAGAAGTGGAGGTGCCAGATGGTCTCAATTAACTCAGTTCAAAGGCGTAGAAGAATTCGCCGTATGCGTGAGACGCGTGCGGTGTTCGTAGATGTGCTTGGGATACTGGGCTTTATGTTCGCCTTGTTTCTTGGGTACATCATTTTAATGATGTTGGTGCAGTAACTTAACTATAAGGAGATTACATCATGGATATTATGTCCAAGATTCAAAGCAAAGAATCTTTGCTACAAGTGTTGCATACCCATGCAATCGACCCCACCAACCCCATCAACTTCATGCCAGTGCTTAAACTGACTGACTTGGCTAATTCGACTGGCGCACCAGGCCGATGCCTTCTCATCAACGAGTTACACAGAGACGCGTCTGCGTTTGATGCAGAACCCACGCCCATCGACCCGCAACAGATGCACCGTATGGTCGAGAGGATTGACATTGCGTGTGACTTTGGTGCTATACCTGATGCAGTCAAACAGCTTAGCAGTCGTCCCCTGACGCGGATCTATTGCAACGCCAAGGTCATCATGCTAGCCAACGAGCTGATCACACCCAATGCGTTCTGGGTGTGGCGTGAGTGCGCTAGGTTTTACCTGCACAAATACACCGCGCCGTTGTTCTTAGAGCAGCTGCGTCAGCTGGGCAAACTCAACCCGTCACTGTGGTGGCACTTCCCGCATATCTCTGTCGATGAACCCACGATGGTGGCCTATACTCCATCGCCTGACTACGGCAGGGCTGATCGGCAGGTGCGCATGAAGATCGGACGCTACCTCACACAGTTCTACAGTGAGATGCTGACACAGAACCAGATCCGATCCATGGCTAACGGTGTCAAGAGTTTGTCGTTCCACATGGGCAAGACATCGGCAGACTTCAAGCGTATCTACGAGGACGGGGTCAGTTCATGTATGTCATGCATGGGCGGTTCGCGTATCGGTGATATCTCTGGTGACTACCACCCTGCCGAGGTCTATGGCTCAGGTGACTTCGCTATCACATGGCTGACCGATGATGCGACAGACCAGCTCGTTGCACGCGCCATCGTTGCATACCCTGATCAGCCAAACAACGGCGGTCACTTCGTCAGACTCTACGGCGCAGAAGCCCTAACCCTTGAGGATAAGCTCATCGAGATGGGGTACGAACGGCAGAGCGGCTACGCTGACGGCCTGCGCCTGCTGGCTATACAGGACGACGACAACAACTACCTCATGCCGTACATCGACGGCAACGAGTACACAGTCAGTCTGACGCGTGGCTTCTGGGTCATTGGCTACACCTGCGGCGAGCACTGCCATGATGCACGCGAGACGAACGGCATCTATCGTAGCGGTGGCACATGTGACGCGTGTGGTGATCAGACCAATGAGGACGAGGAAGACATGGTCTACTCTGACTACCACGGCATACGCATCGGGCAGTGCTGCATTGACGACTACACTTGGTGCTACTCACGCCACGGCGACAGGGACTACATCCACCAGGACGATGTGGTGTACTGCGAGACAGATGGTGAGTACTACCATGACGCATACCTTGATCGGCATGGCATTGTCTACTGCGATACAGAGGGTGCGTACCGTTGCGAGAGTGAGTGTGTGCAGAACCCTGACGGCGAGTGGATGCACGAGGAAGATGCGGTGAAGATCACAAACTCTGACGGTGACTACGAGTACTACCACAATCGTGACACCCACGCTGCCTCACGCGTGACGGTGCGGATGCCCAGCGCAGACAATGGCCTGCCTGTGTGCTACATCGGTGACCTGCCCGAAGACATAGCCAAGATCCACGACGAGGCGACACGGTTCGTCGATGACTACGGCAACGAGTGGGTGTCTGGGTTCGTCACAATGCACCAGCTGATCCGGTACGCACGTGACGTAACCAACGGCCTCAAGATGTTCCGCAGTATTGAGGGCGTGCCGTTCGACCTGTATGCCAACAGAACCAGGGTCGACATTCTACGCAGCGTGCTGCCTGCGTATGTCCTTTAATTCAAACAACTTAAGGAGAATCACATGACACGAGAATCTAATTCTGTTTTCTACGACGAGCGTCTGCACGAGATGCTCAGGTACAAGCGCCCACACAAGTCGAAGTCTGAGGCACAGTGGATCGAGCGGTTCATCATGCCGTATGACCCCACCAATGTGGACGACATGGCCCTGGTCGTCACGGTGCTGCACCCTGACGGGCGCACGCCACACACTCTGTTCTCTTGCCACACCGACACTGTGCACCGCACCGAGGGGTATCAGCGCGCCAAGTTCCACCGCGCAACGCAGACCTATTTCAAAGCCGATGGTGAGCCTCTGGGTGCTGACGATGCGGCTGGCGCATGGCTCATGCTGGAGATGATCGACGCCGGTGTGCCTGGCTGTTACTTTTTCCACCGCGCAGAAGAGTGTGGTGGCCTGGGTTCAAGCCACATCGCCAAGCAGTATCCTGATGTGCTCTACAAGTTCAAGCGTGCCATCGCCTTCGACAGACGCGGCAGCACAAGCGTCATCACACACCAGGGCTGGGGTCGGTGTTGCTCGGATATTTTCGCCCAAGCCTTGGCTGATGCACTCAATGACAACGAGCACAACATCTACGAGCCAGACGACACGGGCGTGTTCACTGACACTGCCAACTACACCCACATCATCCCTGAGTGCACCAACATCTCGTGCGGCTACCTCAACGAGCACACCGGCAACGAGACGCTACACCTGCCCACACTGTTCCACCTGCGTGACTCTTGCCTGACCATCGACTGGGAAGCACTGCCCACCGACAGAGATCCGCAGGTCAATGACTACAAAGACTACAGCTGGGCCAGGGGTGGCAGTTACTACAAACAAACTACAGATAACGACTACAGTCTGTACGGCATGACAAAGGCGGAGATGTTCGACATGGCATACACCGACCCAGAAACCTTCGTCATGCTGGTGCGCAACGAGTTGTTCGGCGAGCCGATAGAGTCTGCCAAGTACGCGAGCAGCGACTACGGCTACGATGAGTTTATGTATAAGTAACTAGCAGTAACTAACGATAGGAAAGGAGAGTACATATGGGCAAATATATCTACACAGTCGAGGGGAGCACCCACAAGTTCAAGACCAAGCAAGAGGCACTGGACTACGCCAGTTTTGACCGCTGGATTGAGCACATGAACGGCGCACCCCGACGCCTGACCATCATTGCAAGGCACACGCCTGAGCAGTACCGTCGTTATTGTCAACGTATCAATAGGAAGGAGGATGCCGTATAAAAACGCTTGTCAAAGGTTTTACTTTGCTCTACAATCTTTTAACAATGCAGTTAAATTCCAAAAGGAGAGTACAACCATGGATGCTAATGAATTCCTTACACACAGCCAGATCGTTGATCTGATCAAGGCCGTGGGCCACAAGCGCACCGTCCTCATAATGGGTGAGAACGGCACAGGCAAGTCATGGCTACACCGCACGCTGTCGGCTGATCCGTTCTTTGCTGACCACATCAAGCCTGCGCCCATCGACTGCACGCAGTTGTCTGATGGTTCGTTGTTCATGCCAGACATTGACCGTGAGCAGGGCATAGCCCGTGAGCTACCCAACCAACGGCTGGGCCTGAGCTTTGGCAACCAGCGCGGTGCAGACAAAGAGCGCCCTGTGCTTGTGATGTTCGACGAGGTCGCCAAGATTCCACAGTTCGTTAAGAACATGATCGCGCCCATGATGTATGAGCGCAGGGTGGGGACGATGTACTGGCCCGAGCGGTCGGTGGTGTTCGGCGCTACGAACCTCGCCATTGAGGGTCTGGGTGACAGCCTAGCGGCACACCTGCGCAACAGGCTGATCGTGGTCAAGCTGCGCAAAGCTGACGGGCAGGAGTGGATACAGAACTTTGCCATGCCCATGGGGTTGAACCCCATCCTCATAGCCTGCGTGGAGGAGAACCCGCAGGTGCTTGACTCATTCGTTGACTACTTACCAGGAGGCAGATATGAAAACAAAGATCAGAAGAAAGACAACCCATCAATTTACAACCCGCAAGAAGTCCAAGATGCCTATGCGTCGCCGCGTACCTTACATGCTGCGTCAGACATCCTCGACGCATATGCCGTGGGGGGGTTCGATAGTGCTACTTTGGAACAAGCACTTTCTGGCACAGTGGGCAAAGCATTTACCTCTATCCTGATGTCGTTCATCCGGTTCGGTGCGCAGGTGCCACGCAACACAGACATACTGGCTGATCCTCTTAACACACCAGTGCCAGACAACAAGATCGCGCAGCAGGTGGTGGTGTTCCGTTCGTTGGCACAGACCAAGACACGCGACGATGCACAGGCGTTCACGCTCTACATCAGGCGGCTACAACCAGAGGTGCAGTCATTGTTCCTGCGCCGTGTGTCTGCATCAGCCACGCTACACCTCGGTCTGTACTCCACCATCGCTGAGTTCGGCGAGATGATGAACGACAACCGTATCTTCTACAAGGTGTAACCATGAACGCGATACTTTCACAATGGGATCGCATGACTGCGCCACAGCGGGTCACGGCAGTGAACATCGACATCATGGGTCACAAAGACTTCAGCACGCTGTCCGGTGCTGTGATGATGGGGCTGGTGAAGATGGACGCGTCGATACCCACGGCTGGCACAGACGGTAAAGACATTGTCTACAACGAGACGTTTGCCTTATCACAAACTCGTCAGCAGTTGCGGTACATCCAGATACACGAGGCGCTACACATCGGCCTGCGTCACTGTCTGGACTACCAAGACATCGTGAAAAAGTACCCACGGGAGTCTAACCAAGCCATGGACTATGTGGTCAACGGGCTGATCGAACAGACAGACCCAGGGTTTAAGTTTGTTCAACGCCCTACCACCCCTGCGCCACTGGTTGACCCCAAGTACTTCGACCGATCCTTTGTCGATGTGCTGCAAGACTTATTGAGAAACAACCAGCAGCAGCAACAGCAACAGCAACAGCAACAACAAACCCTCGATACCCACATGCCTGCGCCTGCCGATGCCGACCTTGATGAACTGCGCCAAGAAGTACAAGACGCCATGAACCACGGCGAGATGGTGCAGAAGAGATTGGCAGGGGGTGAGGGTAAGTGCGAGGTGCTCAGTGGGTTTGGAGTCAACCGCACGACTGACTGGCGTAACGCACTGCGTGAGTGGGTGCAAGAAGTTTGTTCGGGTGACGAGTACTCCCGCTTCAACCCACCCAACCGAAGGTTCCTTCCCTTAGGCATCCTCATGCCATCACACTTTGCTGTTACCGCTGGTGAGTTGCACATATACACAGACACTTCTGGTTCGATGGCTGGTGTCTACCCCGTGATCTTTGGGGAGATCGCCAACATCTGCCAGCAAGCCAACCCTGAACTGGTGCGCATCATCTGGTGGGATACGCAAGTGCGTGGTGAGCAGGTCTTTACCCAAGGGCAGTACGACACCATCGCACATCAGCTTGTCCCCAAAGGTGGCGGCGGCACATCACCACACTGTGTCGTTCAACACGTGCAGCAGAAGCAGTACAAACCATCAGGCGCTATCTGGTTGACTGATGGATACATCGATGCCTGCCCAACATCGGTGTGCAGTAATGAGTTGTGGGGCGTAATCAACAACGACCGTTTCAAACCTCTGCATGGTAAAGCCATGCGCATCTACTCTTAAGGAGATCTACCATGAATGATAAACAACAACCTTTGTTTACCCGTCCTAACACTAACACCACCGCAACACGCTACAGTTTGAAAGACAGAACTATTGATGACTTGTTGACGGTACTCAGAAATCTGGGCTGCAGTTACTACGTTAAAACCAGTGAGGGTGCAGAGCTTAAGCACGGCGACATTGTGTCCGTCAAGATGGCGCCTCCCCAAAGAAGGAAACGTAACTTTGAGTTTCCAAAAGGGGAGTTGGGAAATTATGTCCGTCCGTTTATTGAGAACCTGAAACCTGGCGAAAGCACGTTTGTGCCTGGCGGTAAGTATGGGCCGGACAAATTGCAGTCGTCTACTACGGCACTATGCAGTAGGCTCTTTGGTAACAAGGCGTACATGACTTCGATAAATAGGGAGCACAACGCCTTAGAAGTACTGCGGTTGCTTTAACACATAAGAAAGGAGAATCACCATGAGCAGATTTAATATCGACACCTGCGCGTTACTGGTTGAATTCAACGCGCCCGTATGGACAGCACGTAAGCTGGACAGGAGCACCACCGATGAGGTGGTGTCGAGCAAGAACGCAACTGCCAAAGACGCAGCACGGGTCAACAAGCACCTGCTTGCAGGGCGGCAGGAGTTAGAAGTTATCCAAGCGCACATCGGGGCGGTGCGTAACTATGTGTATGAGAGCACGCTGCCCTGGTCAGACTCTGGTATCCGTTTGCTTCCCACAAAGAAGTTTATGGATTTCAATGACCGCATGGGTAAGTTTGAGCAGGAGTTTGCCGATCTCGTTAACACGTTCATCGCTGTGTATCCGTCGCTCATTACAGCGCAAGCTATGGCGTTGGGGGATATGTTTAACCGCAGTGAGTACCCTTCCCCACAAGAGATTGCACACAAGTTTTCTTTCCGTGTGAACTACATGCCTGTGCCCAAGGCGGGGGACTTCCGTGTTGATGTTGGCAACGAAGCGCAGAAAAATCTGCAGGAGAAGCTAAGTAAGCTGGCTGATGAGCGTGTGGAAGCTGCTATGTCTGACGCACGTGGCAGACTCAAGGCGCACCTTGACCGCATGATGGAGCGGCTGAAGGTAGAAGAAGTCAATGGCAAACAACGCAAGGGCCGTATCCACACATCGCTGGTCGAGGGTGGGCTGGAGCTGTGTGAGGCGTTGGAGTCACTAAACCTGACGAACGATATGACCATTGAGGCAGCGCGTCTGGAGTTAGAAAAACTGCTGCGTACCGTGGACGCAGAAGAACTGCGCAAGAACTTAGACGCACGCACGGAGATTCGTGCGCAGGTGGCTGAGATCGTAGATCGTTTTAATTTCTAAGGAGCAGCTATGCGTCCCATCAGAGTTTACTATCAACAAAAGAGTCACGGCATGGACATGGGCGCTGATTGTGTGTTGGATGTGTTAAGTGATTTCCGTGGGCCGGTGCCCACAGAGATGCTGGTGCGTGAGTGTCGCAAAGACAAAATTTCTGCACCGGCTACAACATACAAAAAGTTAGCGTTGCTTAAAGCCAAAGGGTTTGCTGCAGACTACGAGCACCCTGAGGATCGAGATCAGCGTAAATCCTATATTCATATAACCGAGAAAGGATTACAGTATCTACACAAATGGGAGGACAACCATGAACTGCCCCAACTGTGACCACCACTACACCAAGGTGAAGGAGACCAGATTGATCGAGGAGCACCCAAGGTGGAGCAAACGGCGGCGGGTGTGTCCGGAGTGTGAGTATCAGTTCTGGACTGTGGAGATGCCTGCTGAAGATGTGATCGTAAATGAAGGAGGTGAGAAATGACCAAGGAACAGATTGGGGAAATGGTCGCAGCACTTCCGCAAGGCTTGGATTCCGATGAGTTTATTTTTAAGCTTGTGAACTGGGCGGTAGACAGGGAGCGAGAGGCGTGTGCTGAGATTTGTGATGGAATTTCAGAGGACTACAAAACCAGAACTGACTTGAACAAAACACAGCAACAAGTTGGGCAGTTAGCGGCTGAGGTGTGTGGGGTGAGAATAAGGGGTCAGAAATGAAATTACGAGAAGCAGCAGAGCAGGCGTTGAAGTATTTTGAAGATGCTCACGGGCTTGAAGATACGGAGGTTGCGATCAAAGAAGCACTACGGGAAGCACTAGCAAAGCGTGAATGGGTTGGCCTGACTGATGAGGAAAGTTTGGACTTGGTTTTCGATTCAAAAATTACTGAACCTAATGATGAGCCAATTAAATTTGGCGCACCTTCCAGACAATGTATACAGAATTTTATTTCTCATGTCGAAGCCAAGTTGCGGGAGAAAAACCAATGATCTGCTGCCAAGGAGATTGTGAACAAGGGCGCGACTGCCCATTTAGAAAGGAGAATGTAATGAACGAAAGCAACAAACAATGGGGCTTAGGCGTCCTAGTTGGTGTGGTGCTTACCACCCTGATCGCAATCGGCATCAACAAGATGAAATCCAACGAACCACCGATGGAGATACTGCCCAAGACCGTGATTGAGGCGTACAACATGGGCCTTAAAGATGCGCTCCGTACTAACCCGCCCAGTATGGATCTGGAGCAAGTCTGCGTAAATCTGTGGGCAAATAAACAACCTTTGAGGTGATTTATGAATGACGCCTTTATTCTCTTTGATGTAAATAAGGAGCAGCAAAAACTAAGTGCGATCTACAAAGAAAACGGTATATTTGAAGAACTAAAAAAACTATACGAAGCACCGGCTGGCATCAACGTAGATAAGAGATGGTTAGTCAGTAACAAAGAGTTCAAACCTTTGCGTGATCTACTCAAGCAATCAAAAGATCCTGGAACGGTAGAGTTTTACGAGTCTGCTTTTGCTAACAAATCAGATATTCAACAGTTCGTCATGTCTCCGGAAATAGCCTTTGAAGTTCAAAAATTAAGTAAAGCTATGTTTGGAGATCGGACACAAGACATTTCTAAACTAATCCCAAAAGTGATGACACCTTATCCAAAGGTATGTGTAGAGATGCCTTTGACTGAAGAAGTAAAAAACATGAGAGGCTCCATTACGAACGAAGGCGTTGGTCCTGTAAGGCGCATTGGGGCATACATAAAAACAATTAAAGACGAAAGTACCGAAGACCTGATATTTACTTTCACACCATACCATGAATTTGAAACCGGATTTGTGTGTTCATCCTACGTGTTATTAGTTCATCACAACAACGAAATGCTCCCTGGGTTTTTGCCTGTCAGATTTTACGAGTGTGAAGAGTTAGTTTGGAACGCCACAATCGAACCTTCTCTGTTAGTTTTTGGTGAAAAAAACAACAGGTCTGTTAAAAGTATTTATGAAGAACTTTGCAAAGAAACAAATGCTTTTCAGTTAATGGTTTCAGAGGCCGCAGAAGACATAGCCACATTGTTTATAGCGTGGTTAGTCATCTTAAATTCTAAGTCTGGGGTTACAAAAACAGACGTTAAAGCGCGTATACCAAACACAAGGTTGGGTAAGAGAGAGAAGGCGCGGCGAGGACGTAGTGCTTACACTGTCTTGTCGTTAAACGATTTGGAAACTACAGATAGCGAGGGGGTGGTTACGAAGAAAAATATTGTTGGTGCGCACAGAGTACGAGGTCACTTCAAAGCGAAAAAATGGGGGGTTTATTGGTGGCGTCCTCACATTCGTGGCGTAGGCGAATTAATAGAACGCGAGGGTTACAAACTAATGAGGTGATTTATGGAAATAAAAGCCAACGCTAGACCAGAAGAAAAACTTCTCAGTGCAGTCATAGCTTTAGCCATAGATGACGCTTGCTTACCGCCGATTAAGATAGCAGTGCGTGGGGGTAAGAAAGTTGTTGTGATGAGCCATCACGCTTTTACAGCATACAGATTCTTATTTTTTAATGGCGACGGTTATTATGCTGCCTTGGATATGGACCCTTCAGAGTTCAAAAGACGCCTCATGTCCCAGATGACAGACTTAAATACTAACAGGCCGTTTGATACCGTAAGACGTAACATAGATATTATCGGTCGCCGCAAGCGAATGTTTAAGCTTAATCACAAACTATATGTACAAAACCGCTTCAGAGGTAACTTTGTGGAAGAGCCAAACAACGAACAAGAGGAAAAAGAAGACGATGACAATGACTAAACATCCCACCGCGCCATTCCATTTGATCTCAGATTCGGTCAACCACCCACCACACTACAAAGTTGGTGGCATCGAGACGATTGACTACATGAAAGCCAAGTCCACACCGGAAGAGTTTAAGGGGCACCTGCGGCTAACCGCTATCAAGTATCTAAGCCGCACAGGATACAAAGGTGATGCCCTAGAAGATCTCAAGAAGGCGCAGTGGTATCTGAATAAACTCATAGAGGAGTGCGAGAGTGCGAAAAATTGAGGACAAAGTATGGGACTACCTAGTAGAACATAAGAGACCGGTCACGGTTAAGCAGCTATCCAAGTACTTCATAGCATCTGAAAACGCCGTGTCCAGAGCCTTGACCGAGTTCGTTAAGAGGCAAGTAGTGGACAAGATACGCCAAGGCAACGTGGTTCTTTACAAAATCAAGGACTGACGTAAAATTAAAGTTTCTTTCATAGGAGCCAATCATGCCCTACGTCAACAAACCACGCCCCTACAAAAAAGAATGGGAACAACAACAAGCACGTGATGAAAAAAAGTCTCGTGCTACCAGAGAACGCGCTAGATACTACATGGACAAAAAAGGCGCTGATAAAAACAATAACGGCAAAGCCGACGCAAGAGAAGGTAAGGATATTGACCATAAGCGCCCCATATCCAAAGGTGGTACAAACTCCAAATCTAATATTCGTATTGTAAGTGCAAGTAACAACCGGTCTTTTAAACGAAACTCAGATAGCTCTGTTAAGAAAAACACATAATGGAAATTATTGATAACAAAGCTTTGCTCATACGAACTAGATATCCAGATAGAATTTTGCAGAGCATAAAAAAGAGTAGGGTTGTAAAGCAAGGAGAGGTTAGCGAAATAGCAGTGCACTGGGATTTAGACACCGCCCAGACATTGCGTAAGCTACAAATTAAAAACGTACCGTCTACGATAGTGCGTGACTATGCTTGGCCTGGTGCGTACCCACCGATGCAACATCAAAAAGACACTGCATCTTTTTTTACACTGCACAAAAGAAGTTTTTGTTTTAACGAGCAGGGCACAGGCAAGACAGCGGCAGCAATATGGGCAGCAGACTACCTCATGAATATAGGGGTCATACGGCGCGTTTTGATAGTGTGCCCTCTATCAATCATGCAAGCTTCTTGGCAGTCAGATTTATTCAAGTGCGCATTACACAGATCAGTTGGTATCGCGCATGGTGTTAGAAATAAACGAAAAGAAATCATAAAAAACAGTGCCGAGTTCGTAGTTATAAACTATGACGGTGTTGAAGTTGTGATAGATGACATAAAGGCTAACGGCAAATTTGATCTTGTGATCATTGACGAAGCTAATGCATACAAAAACGTAACGACTAAACGCTGGAAAGCTATGGCTAAAATAGTCGGCCCGGATGTGTGGCTATGGATGATGACTGGTACTCCTGCGGCGCAGAACCCAACCGATGCTTTTGGCTTAGCAAAGATGTGTGTTCCAGAAAACGGGCCTAAGTTCTTTGGTGTGTTTCGTGACATGGTGATGCAGAACATATCTAGGTTTAAATGGATACCCAAACCAAACGCGCAAAAAGTAGTTTTTGATACGCTACAGCCAGCCATTCGGTTTACAAAAGAACAGTGCATTGACTTGCCAGAAATCACACACACCTATCGAATAGCACCGTTGACAGCACAGCAAGAAAAATACTACAAGATACTAAAGAAAGATATGTTGCTTGTAGCTGCAGGGGAAGAGGTAAGCACGATAAATGCAGCGTCTAACCTGAACAAACTTTTACAGATATCAGGCGGTGCAGTCTATACCGACAACGGTAGCGTGGTAGAGTTTGATGTCTCTAATAGGCTAAGTGTCATACAAGAAGTCATAGAAGAAGCCAGTCATAAGGTGCTAGTGTTTGTGCCGTTTACACACACCATAACACTTCTAAAAAACTATCTTAGTAAGAATGGCATCACTGCCGAAATAATTAACGGCGACGTGTCAGTTACGAAGCGCACTGAAATTTTTAAACGATTTCAAGAAGCCGAAGACCCGAAGGTGCTTATCATCCAGCCGCAAGCCGCATCACATGGGGTCACTTTGACAGCGGCAAATGTTGTGATATGGTACGCACCCGTAACTTCAATAGAGACATACCTGCAAGCAAATGCACGCATACATAGACAAGGGCAGAAGAACCCCATGACTGTTGTGCACGTCTCCGGTAGCCCCGTTGAGAACCGCCTGTACAACATGCTTCAGAACAAGCTAGACCTTCATACAAAATTGGTGGATTTGTATCAGAACGAAATTAGTACTTGACACAGTCAATTTTAGTGGTACAATTGATCTATCGGGCACAGACCCGGACTTTGAAAGGAGTAGTACATGGAAGCAGCAGACCAGCTTGTAGCTGTATACATCAAGATGCGCGATAAGAAAGACGCCATCAGACACGATATGGAACAGCAGATAAACCATATCGACGAACAAATGCAAGTAGTGGCTCAACAGATACTTGATATCTGTAAAGAGACCGGTGCCGAAAGCATACGTACCGCACACGGCACCGCATACCGCACTATAAAGCAGAAGTTCTGGACTAACGATTGGGAAGCCATGCACAAGTTCATACGTGAGAACGAGGCTATGGAATTGTTAGAGCGGCGTATACATCAGACAAACATGAAGCAATTCTTAGAGGAAAACCCTGAGTTAAAACCGGCGGGTCTTAACATTGATAGGGAATACGCAATCACCGTCCGTCGTAAATAAAGGAGAGCCATATGGCAAACGAAGTTAGTCTGTTTCAACAAGCCGTCCCTGACTATGCTAAAGAGGCACAGTTAGATGACATGACCAAAGCATTGGGTGGAAACACTGGACTAAAGAGAATTTCCATTCGTGGTAAGCGCTTTCGCCTGGTTGTGAATGGGGAAGAAATTACCAAAAGCAATGCCGATGCTATGAATGTTGTTGTTGTAAACGGCACACGGTATGTATCCCGTAAGTTTTATGCGGGTGCTTATGTTCCTGGGGAAGCTGCACCACCTGACTGCTGGTCTAATGACGGTGAAAAGCCTGATGCCAGCATAAAGACGCCGCAACACTCTAACTGCCAAGATTGCCCTATGAATATTAAAGGGTCTGGACAGGGAGATAGTCGCGCGTGTAGGTTTGAAAAACGGTTGGCAGTTGTTCTAGCCGACGATGTTGGTGGCAGTGTTTATCAGTTGCTGCTGCCTTCAAAGTCGTACTTCGGTAAAAGCGATAATACAAATGCTATGCCGTTTGAGCAGTACGCTAAGTACGTAGCATCGCAGGGGTACAACATAAACATGATCGCTACCGAAATGAAGATGGATGAGGATAGCGATCAGCCCAAGCTTACGTTCCGTGCAGTCGGGTTCTTGACCCGTGAGCAATGGGAAATTGCAAAGCAACAAGGCAGTTCTACGGAAGCTAAGCAGGCGGTTGTAATGACTGCGTATGATACGGATAAGGCTAAACCTAAATTAGCTGCACCTGTTAGCGAGAAAACTGAGGAGTCTGAGCCTCAAGAGCAAACAGAAACCTCTGTGCCCGAGCCAACCAAGAGGTCTAAAAAAGCTAATTCAGAGCCTACACCTAAACCCGATCTTGCCTCGATCATGGGTCAATGGGCCACGGATGACTAATGGACGCTCGTGGGTACAGCGCCAAAATAGTTAAGGCCAACCAAGAAGCTAGTATCGACAACCCCGGCGTACTGCTGGGGCGATACTGTATCTCTAATGATGTCTCTGTGTATGACGTCTCAGACTTTTTTAAAGTAAGCAGGATGACGATATACAAGTGGTTTACTGGCAAGGCTATTCCACAGAACAGACACTTAGAGAAAATAAAAGCTACATTGGAAAAGCTACGGTATAGCGTTTAGTCTACCGGGCGTCTAGTTCGACGGAACGAAAAGAGGGATACGCCGCACCCTCCTGACGCCCTTCTTTTTTGCGGTGCAAAGGCGGCTATGGCAACTACAGACTTACTGTCGGCGGTGCTACCTCTAGAAGGAGTGTACTGCACGGTCGGACTCCAAAAAGATAAACCACCACGCCAAAAATTTTTTCAGACTTTAGAAGAGTGCGAAGCTGAATTTGCGTACCTGACTGAAGAAGGCTATGAGGTTTATTACGCTTGCGCTAAGTATGAGACACCCACTAGGCGCACCACTGCAAACGCCACGTACGTAAAAGCATTCTGGATAGACTTAGATTGTGGAGAGGGAAAACCCTATCCCGATCAGGCTTCGGCGTTGCTCGCACTAAAAGAGTTTTGCAAAAAGCTAAAGCTACCTAAGCCAACTCTAGTTAATTCTGGGCGGGGCATCCATGTCTATTGGCGGCTCAAGGAAACCATAAGCAAAACCGAATGGGTGCCAGTAGCAGAGAGATTGAAATATTTGTGCGAAGAGCATGAATTATATCAAGATCGTTCTAGAACATCAGATCCTTCATCTGTACTACGTGTACCAGAAACCTTCAACCTCAAAGAAGGCGGCAAGCGCCCGATAACAATACTTAGCTTAGAGCCAGAGATAGGCTACGAAGACTTTAAGAATTTGTTGGGCGTGTTAATTGCACCACCTGACTTTGACATACCTAGGTTTGAGCAGAACGAACTTACTAAGGCGTTGGCTGGTAACCAAGAAAATTGGTTCAAGCTTGTTATTGCTAAGACTTTAAAAGGCCAAGGTTGTGCTCAGATTGCCAAGATTGCTACAGAACAAGACACCGTTGACTACAACTTGTGGAGAGCGGGGTTATCGGTAGCGTGGGCTTGCGAGGATAGGCATGAAGCCATACACAAAATATCTGAGCTGCACCCAGACTACAACTATCAGGCGACTATAAAAAAGGCACAAGATACGGGTGGCCCACAGAAATGCTCTACGTTTGAGAAATGGAATCCAGGCGGGTGCGATGGTTGCCCAAACAAAGGCAAGATAGTTGGGCCGATAGCGTTGGGAAAAAAGATTGTTGAGGCAACTGATAACACGGTACCAGAGCCTGTAGAAGTTGAGGCAGATGAAGCCGAACAAGAAGAAATTGAAGACAACACAAAAATACCACCGTTTCCCAAACCATACTTTAGAGGCAGAAATGGCGGCGTATACAAAGCCATTGAAGATGAAGACCCAGTTCTTATATATCACCATGACCTGTACGTAGTTAAACGCCTATACGACCCTAACAAGGGCGACACCATATGGCTTCGGCTACACACCCCTAGAGACGGGTTAAGAGAATTTGCACTACCGCAGACTGACTTACTTACAAAAGAAAAGCTCCGAGATCGGTTAGCGTTTTATGGAGTAGTAGCACTACAAAAACAGATGGACGCCATCATGCAATACATCGCGGCGTTTGTTAAAGATATGCAATACAAAAGAGGAGTTGAGATCATGCGACTGCAGTTTGGCTGGGCCGAAAAGAACCGCAAATTTATCATAGGCGACCAAGAAATTACTTCCAGCGGTGTTAGGTATAGCCCCCCTTCGTCGATAACCTCTACGCTATCTGAGTACATGCACCCTGTTGGTACGCTAGAGGCGTGGAAAGACGTAGTTAACATATACGACGGTGAGGGTCTAGAACCGCATGCGTTTGGCTTTTTTACGGCGTTTGGTTCCCCACTGCTCACGCACCTACAGCTTAAAGGTGCGGTAATCAATCTTATCAACAATCGGTCTGGTACAGGTAAAACTACAGTAGCTTTGGCTATGCACAGTGTCTATGGTCACCCAGAAGAACAGATGCTTATCTGGCGCGACACGATGAACATGAAGCTCAACAGACTCGGCATTATGAATAACCTACCTGTCAGCATTGACGAGATTACAAAGATGTCTGCCGACGATCTATCAGATTTGTTGTATGCCGTATCACAGGGAAGGGCGCGGGGGAGACTAAAATCAAATGAAAACGCAGAACGTATTAACACATCTAAGTGGTCGCTAATAGCCGTAGCCACATCAAATGTTTCGTTTTACGACAGACTATCTACGCTATCTTCTACACCCGATGGCGAGATGATGCGGTTGGTGGAGTATCAGATTCCAGAAAGCACCAACATTTCTAAGACACAGGCTGATGAGTTGTTTCCTAAGCTGTACAGCAACTACGGACACGCCGGTCGCATTTACCTACAGTGGTTAGTAGGTAACCTAGAAGAAGCCGTAGACATGGTTAAGGAATGCCAGAAGATCATAGATCAAAAGATAAAGTTTAGTGGTCGTGAAAGGTTCTGGTCTGGTATCGCTGCCTGTAATATCGCAGGGGCTATGATTGCTCGTCGGCTTGGCTTAATAGACATAGACATTGGGCGCGTGTTTAAGTGGATGGTCAACGAGTTCTCTACTATGCGCAGAGAAATTAAACCCCCAGCTACCGATCAAGCCAGCATAATTGGCGAGTTCTTAAACGAAAACCGAGGCCGCATACTTGTCATTAATGATGCAGTGGATAAACGTACAGGTATGGACCAGCTACCGATTGTAGAACCTAAATTTGACCTACAGATACGCATAGAGCCTGATACCAAAAAGATGTTTATAGCAGCGTCAAAGCTGAAAGAGTTTTGCGTGGAGCGCCGAGTCACTCTTAAAGATGTGCTTAAAGCCCTAGAAAACGACGAGATATACCTTAGCACCGTAAAGAAACGCATGGGTAAAGGCACCAAGATACCTGGGCTTCCAACCACAGTGCATGTTTTTGACTGCTCTAAGGAAGACTTTATTAGCGCCGACCAGCTAACTGAGTCCCTAAAAAATGAAGATTCACGGGATCAGCTTTAACATTGACTGGTCTGCATTTAAGCCTGGGCGCACTTTTTTCATACCCTGTTTAAATTTAGACCTGGCAAAAAAGGAGACTAAACTTGTCACCAAACGTCTAGGCTATTCTGTAGAAATGAAGGGGGTTATTGAGAATGGGATACGCGGCTTGCGCGTATGGAGAATAAGGTAGTACTATGTGCGTGACACCTTCTTAGGCTGTCATGTGTACTCTCCTTCTTTCGCCCCGCCTAGTGCGGGGCTTTTTTATCAGTCGTCTTCATCTGGGTCACCGTAAGCACCCATATCTGCAAGCAACGGTAAAAGCCGTTTGTTAATTGGCATGCCGCCGGTTTCTTCAGCTTCTTCACGCCTACGATATCTACCTTCAACAGATCTGTTGAGAGTCTCTTCTTCAATTGAATAGTCAGGATACATGGCGTTAAACCGGTCAATCTTATTTTCTACGCGGTCAAGAAAGTCATTATCATTAGCATCAAAGGCCATGAAGTAGGCGTTTAAAAGATCTTGACGTTTATTAATGATATTGCGTTCCATAGACTTCATTTCGATGTTAGCCTTTTGCCGCTGTGCAACACGTTCAGGCGAGAAACCTAAAGATTGCGCAAGAGCTTCTTTAGCCGAGATATCCTCAACCAAAGTATCGCCCTTCATAGTCAGTGCACCCTCAGTTGCATACCGTATGCCAACGAGCGGTTGTTTTAGAACAGCAGGCAACGCTTTTTCTAAGGCGCGATAGTACAGCCCATCATTAGCTGCTTTTATTGCTTCAGTAATGTTAATTGCTAACCCTGCAGTTGGGCCAAGCATGTTAAAAAAAGCGTTTTGCATTGCAGTAACTTCGTCTTCGCTCTTGCGTACGTCACGGAACCAGAGATCGTTAAGGCTCATGCGGTCGGCAATGTTTAAGCCAGTAACTTGAGAGGCAATACCCCTTGTCAGTGAGTCGCCCCAGAAGTTGCCAAAGGTTTCGGCTGACCAGTTTTTGAACCAATTCTCAAAATCTAAAGGAGGTTCGTCATCATCACTGTACACTGCGTGAATGGCTTCCATAACCGTTGCAATAGTTGAAAACAAAGGCATGCCAGTAGCGCCAGCAAATACACCAGTCATAGCAAGAACACCCAAAAGCCGGTTTCTTGCTTCGTCTCTAACGTCCTTGTCTTCACTAGTACCCCACTCATATGCACTACGCCCTAACAAGTAGGTTAGCTGCTGAGAAAACTGTTTGAACTGCAGAATGACTTTTGCGTAAGAGTTTTGAAAGTATCTAGGCTTATTAAGCGTAGAGTAGTCAAACATAGACTTGTAGGTCAGGTCTTTAGCTGTCTCTATCGCATCTTTCATTGCCTTGTCTTTAGGCACCCCGTCTTTTATAGCCCTGTCATACGCTAACTTGAACGTACTCATTGCTACTACTTCACGGTTAAACTTCTCTGCGTTATGGAACATATAGCTAAGCGCACGCATTGCTTTGTGCATCTTACCGGTATACAGGTTAGTCGGCGCCTCTGCCATACCCACAAGATCATGCGCAAGCGTAACGTCAATGAGACCATCACGCACAAACTTATCAAACGCTTCCTTTTCTACGCCAGTCAGACCAGCCCTATCTAGCGAGGGAAATGTAAGTCCGTCAGTCTTATTAAATTTAAACCCTGTGCTAAAGAATCGTTTCGCGTACTGCGACATCATCTTAGTGGTGTTGCCCCAACCAAATTTAGCCCCCACAACCGGCAGACCAAAGGCAGGAACACCCATCATGTTTACAAGCGCAGATGCTGGTGCAGTCAAAAAGTAAATAAACGACATGTTAGACAATAAAGAAGGGATAGTCCCTGTGTCAGTTGGGTTCATTGCATACGTAAGGCGCTTACGCAACTCACCAATGTAGTCTCCAGCAACCTTACGCTGGTCCACAGGGAACCCACTTTTATTACCCGTATACGCGTTTTCAGCACCGTACAAAAGAGAGTACAGGCTTTGTGAGTGTTCAAACCTAGAGTGCTGATAAGCCATGTGAAACGCAGAATGCGTGAATGCCCGGAGCATATCTGCGCTAGCACCTTCTATCTGTTTACGATTAATAAACAACTTTTTAGCTGATTGGTCTGGCAGCGTCAGCAGATATAGCTGGTCAATACTCTCTTGTATAGAAGCTTTTACTTCGTCCGGGGTGCCGCCCGTAGATTCTTTAACAAGGTCTTTAATAGTTTTAAGAGCTTGCAATTCTTTCAGATTTGCTATGTTTATGTCTTTATTTAGATCATTACCAGCATCTAAAATTTCTTCCTTAATCTCTTTGACAGATTTACCTTTAGCAAGTAACTCGCTAGCTATTTGCTGTTGGAACGCGTTACGTTGCGCAACAGACTCAAACATGTAAAACTGTCTTTTTTCTTTATCATACGCGTTGACTTGCAACCAATATTTACCAAACCGCTTCAAGGGGAAATACGGCTGTATGCGATCTTTAGCAAACTCCTCTATAAGCTCTTGCTTACGCGCAGCAATCTCTTCGGCTGTTTTGTTGTCCGCCAACATTGCACGCTCGACGTTGTCCAAAATTACATTCTGGTACGCCTCAATGCGTTCTTTGTAGAACTCACGAACTTTGCGGTATATGTTTTTAGCTTCGTCAGGCAAAGCATCCCAGCCATCTTGCACTTCTTGTTCAGCTTTGTTTTTAGGCGTTCTATTGGGAGCATCGGGGTCGTAACCAGCAAGCGTTGCCGAGATCATTACAAGATTCATCTTGCGTGTCTCTGCGGGGTTAGATGCTTGATACAGTTCCCAAGCCTTAGTTATGTCAGACACCTGTTGCAAAATAGTGTTACGGCTATCCAACATGCTCTCTAGCGTGTCAATAAATGCACCGGCATAACCACCAAGCCGGTTACCCACTAAGTCTTTTAGCTGCCGTAAAGTGAAAGCACCAAGATAGTGTTTGCGTGTCGCATCAGACACATTTTCTAAAAGTGGCTCTATGTTACTTTTAACTTGCTGCCAAGTCGGCCTAGATAGCAAAGAGTTTAGCCATGCTCTAGACCGCACAACGTCGGGCGCAGTTCTCCATGATCCGTCTAGGGGGCTTTTTGTGGGCGCTGCATTTGCTGCAATAGGTGCAGAAAATCCAGCCTTAGGGCCAGCCGGTCTAGCAGTAGACATAAGCACGTCTGCATTGTAAAGAGTAGCAAAGAGCATGTTGTCTCTCTTGCCAGCAAAAAGCTCTACAACGTAACGAATAAACTTAGACCACATCGACGGCCCACCTGGCTCATCGTATGGTTTTGCCCGTAACAGTTTTTGAAAATCACTATTGGTAAAGGCTTCTGCCACGAACTCATGCAGATTAGTGAAGCCATAGGGTTTTAGTTTTGAGCTTTGCTTAGCGTCTTCGTAGAGTTTCTTGAGGTTGTTTAGCGCCTCTTTCTGCGGAGGGCTAAGTGCATCTGGCGTGTTTATAGCGTAGGCCGTAGCCGCGTGGACTGCTTCGTGTAGTAACGTGTAGTAAGTAGCGCCGCCGACGTCTTGGTTGATGTTAATGGCATCTTCCTGTAAAAGATAAAAACCACCGACATCTAAGCTACGAATTAGCTTGTTGTATGAATCGTAGATGTACTTAAACTGAACGCCATCTATGAAGGTGTCAGGTAAAAGCCTACCTTCTTTTATGATTCTAAGGCCCTCTAAAATTTGTCGTGGCGTTGCGTTCTCAAATAAGTCTTTGTGCAACGTGGGGTTTAGAGCCTTTAAATTGTCTAAAAAGAGATCTACCGACGGTTGAATATTATCAAGCCTTAGTTGTATCAGCGGCCCCTGCATATCGAAGTAGATAGAGGTTGGAAGATTAAGGGCTAGAAGGCGCTCGGCTACACGACCATAGTAGCTAGTCTTACCGCCCAGCCTAGCCATAAGTTTGAGTGCACCGTTTAGATCATTATTTTTTACGCGCTCAGCAATAGCTGGATGCATGGGTCTAAACACACCAGGGGTACCAGAATGCAACCCATACTTATCAAGTAGTCTGCCGGCCGACTCGGCGCTAACACCAGCCTCTTTAAGTTTGCCTAATGTCTTTTGCCGCTTGCTTAGCGCATACATAGCGTTTGCGGCTTTGTTGTAGTTTGCCTTGTAGGCTTCTACAAGACTTTGGAACTCGTTATAAACTTCTGCAGGGAAGTTCTCTTCCATGTACTGCTGGAAAAGCTCAGCTTCTGTTTTGCCCTGCCCTTTAAAGTTTTCGCCAGTGCGGATATCGTTTGCAATGTCATAAGCAGCAGAGCGCACAGCCGTACCGTAATCAAACGTGCCAAGATAGTTAGCCGCAGCTTTTTCTGCAGCCGTTCGTGTTGAAGCTACTTTGTCACGCAACGCCTTTATGGCTGACTTTACCCTACCTTCGGGCATGACTACGTCTTGCCACAGCTTAAGAACATTTAACGCAGACTGCTCTGGGGTGTAACCAAGTTTGCGCTTAGAGCGCTCATTCATAAAATCTTGAAATTCTTGACGTAACTGATTTATACCCTCTAACTTAGAAAGATTGGGCAGTCTGGTGCGTTCGTTTAAAAACTGTATTTGTTGAGACAGCGAAAGATCTTTAGCTTTTGTTAAGACATCTGCGGCCTGTGCAGGATCCTCAGTTAACGAATACTGATCAAAGAAGTCATTTATAGCCGCAAGGTTTTCAGACCGTTGCTCTGGCGACGCACCCTCTCTGGGCGCAACGTATTCGTTTATTTCGTCTACAAAATTGTTGATGGCGCTCTGATGGTTTTTCCTACCCTGTTCAGCTTGAGCAACAGGCTTAAGCCCCCGCAAAAAATCAAAAACTTTATTTGTATTTTTAACAGCAGCTTTTAACGGCGCACCCTCTGTCGGCCCAGTTTCTTCTACAGCAATATCAGTTCTTGGAGGCGCTACCCCAGGGGTAGTGGTTAATTCAAACGGGGCTTCTTCTATGAGAGATTTTGGCAGTTCTCTTTTTGTCTCTTCTGTAGCTTCACGAAGGTCTAAACCTATTTGTTCAGAAGGGGCAAAGAGAGAACCCTGAGACTCATCAGGCTTTTCTACACGAGTAGGCCGTTGCAGGATGTTTGCGTTGTAGACCCTTCTTAGCCTAGCGCGTTCTGCAGGTGGTGCAGAATCAATGTCTTGCGTGCTTATTTGCTTAAACTCACGACCCGTAGCTGGGCCTTCTTCAGCCAAAGACTGATCGTAGGTGGTGTAGGCAAAACCCATCGCCACCTTCTCAAGAATATCTTGGTTCCTTGGCAACTCAGGCCGAGAGGTAATATCTGCAATTTCAGACGGCTGAAAGCCAGCGTTTGTCAGGTCGTCTTCATTGACTCTTTTAGCAGCACGAGACAGCCCACGTGTAGCCGGTGCTTCTTTTTGTGCCTCTGTAGGCTGCAGCCTTTGTTCTTCGGTTGCCTTTTCCGCTTCGGTTCTTTGTTCCTCTGACGGTGCCAGTAGTATTTGTTGCCCCCCGGACTTCTGGGCAGCGGCAATACGAAATGCTTGTTTAACCTCGGCGTTAACCCTATTAGGGTTTGACTGAGCTTGTCTAGCGTAATAGTTAGCATCTACTGGCGATATACCAGCAGCAATCAGATCTTTTTGAGTTAGGGTTTTCTCAAACTCAGTAAGGCGTGTGAACCGCCCAGGCCCAAGTTTGGGCATACCTTCTTCGTCAAGTTCTTGCCCAGGAGCCAATGCAAACATTGGATCTTCTGGGGTTTGCGCAATAAATTTTTCTTGCTGTAATTTTTTATAAAGCGCGTTTTTTTGCACTAGCGATAGTTTTTGACCGGTTCTAGTTTCTTCTGCTTTAAGTGCGGCTTCAAATTCTTCTCTAGAAATATCTGGTAGTTTTAGACCGGCAAACGGATCAGGTATATCAGCATCTTTATCTTCGGGCGGCGTTACTACTTCACCCGCTTCGTCATCAATACCAGCTTGATCAAACGCGGTCTGCCCTTCAGCTTCTTTTTTAGGTTCAGGTGTTAGCGCACGTTTTTCAGTTAAATATTGCCCAGTAGCCCTAGCTGCACTAGAGCCAGCACCAAGGCCACCACCAACAGCGCCAGCGCCAAAGAAGGCTTCGATGTACTCGTCCTTAGCGTCTTCGGTATCTAGCTTTAACCCAGCCTGCCAGCGTTCAGCCACAGACTCAAGAACCTCTGTTGGCGCTTCAGCAATAATACCGACCGTGGCACCCTTAGCAGCTTGAGCACCTACACCCTTAACTACTGCACCCGTGCCGATAGCCCCTGCCGCCCTACGAGCAGCAAGTTCTTTCATAGCCTCAACACCAGCCTTCTGCCCACCTATGCTCGATAACCCTAATACAAACCGGTCGGCGAAATACCCAATCGGCGCAGTGCCTGCCGCAGTTAACGCAGCCTTAGCGACTTCGATCTCTTCGGGGTCTTTTTTCTCTTGAGCTTGTCGGTACAAAAAGTTACCAAACTGCTGCAGTGCATACGTACCAATACCGACTACGGGGGCAACAATGGGAGCAGCAGGGCCAGACGCTACAGCCGCAGCTTTTGCAGCCACAAGAGGAACCGCCATTTGCGGCGCAGCTTGCGCTATCTGCTCAGAAATGTACTTAGGCACTTCAGAAGCCGCAGACAACAAACCTTTTTCTTTATACAGCCTGCCTATTTCTGCTGCCGTCATACCCGGTGTTTCATCAGGCACCTGGGATTCAGCCTTAATAGCTTCCATCTGCCTACGTGTGGCATCAGTTGCGCCAACTGCAGAAGTAGCGCCTACGCCGTAACCGGACGCAATATCACCAAAAGACGCAATGCCTCGACCTAATGCGGCCTTAGTGCCTTCAAAAAACCCAACATCCTCGGCTTTACGAGGCTCAGGTTTTATTTCTTCTCTGGAAAGTGCGGCTAACTGGGGCGCTATTAACTCTTCTACTTCTTCTTGACTTAGCCCAGCAGGAACTTCAAAACGCGCAATCTTACCGTTTGGAAGACGAAATCGAGCGATAGGCATTATTCTTCATATCCTAGGAAAGTAGCACCGCCTATTGTTGGGGTATATCTAGCAGTTATTTCATCAAGTATTCTTTTAGCGGCTGCTTTATCTTCTGGTTTATTACTATTCAATAGCCTGTAATAGCTAGTTTTAGCTAATGCATCACCAATATTTTTTGCATTTACTTGTTCCAACCTAGCACGCTCATACTGACTCATAGCTTTAGGGCCAGACTTACCGGCTATCATTTTTTGTGCTAGTTCAGCTCTAGCTTTATCGGTGCCAGTAGCAATATCAATAAGCTCACGAAGCTGGCTAGGCTTATTAGCATTTCTTTCTGCAGCAACAACTGTACGCAATTTTAGCTCTCTATCTGCCGCGCTTTCTTGCAACCTTAGTGCAAGCTCCATGTCACCACGTTTTCTAGCTTCAGCAGAACGATTAAGCTCAGTCTCCATCTTGGTGTACTCCATCTCTGCCTTCTTGATGTCGCGTTTAGCAACACCGTATTCTTTAAGTGCAGGTATGGCTTCTTTAAGGTTAACCGCAAAGTATGGGGAAGTACCACCAGCAATACCAAGGCCAGCCATGGTTATAGCCATGTATGCAGCCTCTCGACGTTCTTCTTTAGAACCTTCTTGTAGTTGTTTGAGCTTTTCACGCATAGCCGCATCTGGATCTTCACCACCAATGCCAAACTGAGTCTTATAAGCGTTTAGTTTGTCAGCAGCGTTCTTAGCTTCGTCAAAGATACTTAGTGGTTTTTTCTCTTCGGGTTTTTTAACTACTGATGTAGTTGTAGTAGAGTTAGCCTTAGGTGCTAACCCAGTATCTCTTGCGTATACTGGAATGGGTAAACCCTCACGCATTATTACTGGTGCACGTAAATCAGTGGTACCAATAGGAAATTGCTGCGGTGCAGCTGGTGTCATAAACTCGCCTTGTGGCGCTTCACCAAAGATAGGATCTACCGTCATTCCTGCCACTGAAGGGTCTGCCATTATTTCAAACCGGCCTGGAAGTTTTCCTGTACGGTTATATTCTTGTAGCTCACGCAGAGTTAAGCTGTCTAAAATTCGTCTATCTACGCCACGCCCCCCCGCCTGAAACGCAACAATTCCACCAGCTGCCGCACCCTGCGGTTGGCTAAACATCTGTTCGGGCACGGGGATCTGATCTATGCCTTGAGCTTGAGCCATTTGAGATTGCCCCTGCGGAGCGATAGCGCCTAGACCCATACGAGCGCCCATTGGCTGCATAATCTCTTCAGCAACAGTCGGAGGCTCAGGAGGCTTCATTTCAGACTGCACGATCCTGTCGCGCATCATCCCTGCCATCACTGCAATAGTAGGACTCATCTGACCCATCTGAGCCATGCGTGCCAAAGTCGGCTTGTCGTACTTAAGCGCGGCGTCTTTAACCTCTTCCATTTCGAGCATCATTATTATTTACCTCCACTAAGGAGATTGTATAGACCGATACCAGTTAGTCCCATGCCGGTTAGCTGGCTTGCAAACGAAGGCGGAGGTGTAGTCGTTCTTTGCGTTGTGTCTGTAAGCGGGATGCCACGTAAGAGATTAGAAAGCTGACCCACCTGTGTCTGTCCGTACTCGGCCTGCTGCATAAGCGCCTGACGCTGAGCATCAAGTTGTTGCTGCGCAATATTTCTCTGTAGATCGCCAAAGGCACCCTGAGTCTTGAGGATGTCGAGTTCACCGGCAAGCTGTTGCGTACCCAAACCACCAAAGGTCTGTGCCAAATTACCCAACCCTTGAGCCGCACCGAGTCTTTGTTGTCCTGCTTGTAAGGCGGCGGCTTGATTTGCTCGGGCCACATCCATCTGTGCTGCACGGTCGGCTTGGAACGCTTGTTGTGCCTGATTAAAGGCACTCTGAAGACCTTGGGCTTGGATGTCACCTAATTGTTGACGAAGCCCTGATTCGCGTTGTCCCTGTAAAAGAGCCTGTCGTGCACCACCGTAAGTGCCCTGTCTTGCAGCCGCTAAATTCCCACCAAGCTGAGCCTGCCGTGCAGCTTCAATCGCTTGTCTTTGCTGTATATCCACCACATTTTGTATGTAGGGGGACATATAAGTTTTTGCTTCTGCTCCAGTAAACTCCCGTGCTGGACCAATACCAGGGGCTTGCAACTGCATTAAAGCCTGCAGTCCTGCAGCAGATTCTTGTCCGGCTTGCGTACCAAGGCCAAACTGTTCTGGAGATACAAAGGTTCCTAGCTGTTGCCCGACCTGTTGTTGGAACTGAGACATCGGTGCAATTTCGCCTGCACCCATAAGCCCTTGTTGAAACAGCGGTGCGTACTTAGCACCAAAGGCTTGTTCTCCAGTTAACCCACCAGGAAAAATTTGACCTATGCCGCGTTCAATAAGTCCGGGTTCTCCCGGCTTACCTACATAAAAAGGCTCTAGTGCCTTCGGTACTTCACCGGTCGTGCTAATTGTTTGCGTTGCCATATCAGTCCTTACGCTGGCATTAAGCGCTCAGCATCAATTTCAGGGGGTTGCTCTGTCGTGCCATGCCGTGCCTTACGAATCCTATCCATCATGGCGTAAAGTTTCTTTGCTCCAGCACTACTGGAGCCGTTGCCAATATCTGCTACAACATCAGCAGGCACTACAAACTCATCGTTAGCCAACCGGGCTTCCTGCACACCTTCAATATTGGCAGGTATATTATCGCTCATGCCATCACCAGCACCTTGCACCATCCGAGGCTCACCAGTCGGCGCAGTCGTACCACCATATTCAAACGTAG
>Ga0194129_10001607_pt1 | contig 36610 bp, 50 predicted proteins | sample TA2KigCa35mmetaG_FD_150862 | JGI IMG/M metagenome (GOLD analysis project Ga0194129, IMG submission 150862) | Freshwater microbial communities from Lake Tanganyika, Tanzania - TA2015038 Kigoma Deep Cast 35m | ecosystem: Environmental > Aquatic > Freshwater > Lake | place: Tanzania: Lake...
GCGTATTTTCAGAATTAGCGCGAAAAAAAAGTTAACTTCTGTTTTTCGCGTTAAATTAGTAATTTTATGTGCATTATTAGCGCGAAAATCAATACAAATGATAAAGGAACCAATCGATTGATAAAAAATACGACTAACCAACAATCGATAAATATGATAGGAAACAAACGATAATTCCACTATGGAGGATACTGATGAATAAAAAAACCCTATTGAGCCTACTTAGCACTTTGCTTTTTGCATCATTATCGCTCAACACGTTAGCCTCAGCAGAAACAAAGAAAATAAGAGCCCTGCTGATTGTAGATGTACAGAAAGATTTTTGTGAAGGAGGCGCTCTTGCAGTACCCGGCGCCGAAGACATTATATCAACCATCAATACGCTTATAGAGGGAAAAATGCGGCACTACGATGTTATTATTGCCTCGCAAGATTGGCATCCACCCCACCATGGCAGTTTTGCATCATCCCACCATGTTGATCCTTTTGTAGTGGGAACACTAGGCGGAAGACCTCAAACCATGTGGCCAGATCACTGCATGCAAAACTCTAAAGGCGCTGAATTTCATGCAGGACTTCATATCAATGAAAAAACGGGTAGCAAACTAAGCTACACCACAACAAATTCTAAGGGTGTAAGAATCCATGTTCAACGAAAGGGTAGCAATCCAGAATACGACAGCTACTCGGCCTTTAAAGATGATGGAGGAAAAGAAACCGGCTTGATGAAGTATCTTATGGCGCAAGGTGTAACAGACTTAGATGTCTGTGGGTTAGCGACAGATTATTGCGTGGGAGCTTCTGCTCTAGACGCAAAAACAATGAACCCAACGCTCACTGTCAGATTTCTTGAGTATGCAAGCCGAGGCATTAGCCTTGAGGCGATTGCTAAAAAGATCGAAGAAATGCAAGAAAAAGGCATTCTCATTGTGAAAGAATAAAATGGTATAGTGCATCCATAAGAAAATCATTTGCATCTTACTTAAAATGGATTACCCTATCCAATAAGAATAAAGAAACAAGATTATGACTTTAAGTGCCTATCTGCCCATTTTAATTTTTGCCGTTTTGGGTTTGGGACTCGTCGGCTTATTGCTTGCCATTTCACATTTTCGTTCCAAAAAAACACTCTCTTTTTCCAAAAACTTACCTTATGAATGTGGGTTTGATCCGCTTGAATACAAACTACCAACGATGAATGTTCGCTTCTATTTGGTAGGCCTTTTATTTATTATTTTTGACGTTGAAATATTATTTTTGTTTCCCTGGGCTATGACTCTTGGTCATACGGGTTTTTTGGGATTTTGCTCTATGGGGCTTTTTTTAATTATTTTAACGATTGGTTTTATTTATGAATGGGTGAAAGGGGCACTTCATTGGACTTAAAAAATTTAACCCAAGATCAATTGATGCAACGCGTGCGAGACACGGTTGAAACAGAAGGTTTTTTGGTTGCTTCCTTGGATCAGCTCGCTGCTTGGGCTCAAAGTGGGTCCTTGTGGCCCTTGACGTTTGGATTGGCCTGTTGTGCCGTTGAGATGATGCAATGCGCTGGAAGTCGTTTTGATTTGGATCGGTTGGGATGTGTTTTTCGGGGAAGTCCCCGCCAAGCAGATGTAATGATTGTAGCGGGCACCCTGACAAACAAAATGGCCCCTGCCCTTCGACGCGTTTATGACCAAATGGCAAATCCAAAATGGGTTATTTCCATGGGATCCTGCGCCAATGGAGGGGGGTATTATCATTATTCTTATTCGGTCGTTAGGGGATGCGATCAAATTGTCCCCGTCGATGTTTATGTGCCTGGATGCCCCCCAACCGCCGAAGCTTTGCTCTATGGCATTATGGTTTTACAGCAACGCATTCGTGGAACGAATACAGTAAAGAAAAAACAATGAATTCGCCTCTTGAACCCCTAAAAAATCATATTGACCTTTCCCTTCAATCTTTGAGAGTGACGACCCTGATTGAAAAAGAAGAGCTAACGCTTTATGGAGCCCTTCCCCATTTGGAATCCATCATACATTTTTTGCGTGAGGATAGTACCTGCTGGTGCCGACAGCTCGTAGACATTTGCGCAGTAGATTATCCAGAGCGAAGTCCGCGATTTGACGCTGTCTACCATTTCTTAAGCTTATCTTATAATCACCGTATTCGTTTGATTGTTGGAGTGGAAGAAGGCGCCCTTGTTCCTTCTGTTGGACACTTTTTTCGCTCTGCTGATTGGTTCGAACGAGAGGTTTATGATATGTTTGGGATTCCCTTCAAGAACCATACAGATCTTCGTCGGATTTTAACGGACTATACATTTGAAGGGCATCCTTTACGAAAGGATTTTCCCTTAACCGGTTTTACAGAAGTTCATTACTGTGACACTCAAGAACGAGTCATGACTCGACCGGTCCACCTTCAAGATCCTCTAAGGGACTATACGTACGATAACTCTTGGCTTGGGTCCGAAAAAAAAGCAGAGGGAGACAATCAATGACACCCCTCAAAAATAAAACGCATACGATTAATTATGGGCCCCAACATCCTTCCAGCCATGGTGTTTTAAGACTTGTCCTTGAAATGGAAGGGGAAATGGTTATACGGGCTGATCCTCATATCGGCTTTCTGCATCGAGGAACAGAAAAGCTGATTGAGCATAAAACATATCTTCAAGCGCTGCCCTATTTTGATCGGTTAGATTACGTCGCGCCTCTATGCCAAGAGCATGCCTTTGTTTTAGCCGTTGAAAAACTTTTAGGCATTACTGTGCCCGATCGAGCCCAATATATTCGGGTATTATTCGCAGAAATTTCAAGACTTTTGAGTCATTTACTGAATGTGACGACGATGGCCCTAGATGTTGGAGCCATGACACCCCTATTGTGGGCGCTTGAAGAACGGGAAAAATTGATGGGCTTTTGCGAAGCAACCACAGGCGCTCGTATGCATGGAAATTATTTCCGGCCCGGGGGTGTTGCAGTGGATCTCCCGCCTGGACTTTTGGAAGATATCGGGAGCTTTCTCCTAAAATTTCCTAAGACCTTAGATGATATCGAAGAGCTGTTAACAGAAAACAGCATCTTTAAACTAAGAACTGTTGATATTGGGTGCATTAATTTCGAAGATGCGGTTGATTGGGGACTATCGGGTCCCTTGCTCCGGGCAACAGGCTGCCCTTGGGATCTAAGGAAATCTGAGCCGTATGATAAATATGAAGAAATGAATTTTCGTATTCCCACAGGAACCAAAGGGGATTGCTACGATCGTTATCTGGTTCGAATGGCAGAAATGCGAGAAAGCATCAAAATTATCATTCAAGCGATGGGATATCTTAAACCTGGTCCCATTATGGTAGAGGACGGGAAAATTGCCCCTCCACCCCGCCATAAAATGAAACAATCGATGGAGGAAATGATCCATCATTTCAAGCTCTACAGTGAAGGATATCATGTGCCTAAAGGCCAAACATATACGCCTATTGAAAGTCCAAAAGGGGAATTTGGTGTCTATCTTATTTCAGACGGATCCAATAAACCCTATCGATGCAAAATTCGATCGCCTGGCTTTGCCGCCTTACAAACATTAGATTTTTTAACACGCGGTCATATGTTAGCCGATGTTGCCGCAATTTTAGGATCTTTAGATATTGTATTTGGAGAAATTGATCGATGAAATCCCCTCAAAATTCTGCAAGACTTCGTCAACGGTTCACCTTTACAGACGAAAACCATAAAATCGCTACAGATCATTTAAAAAAATATCCCAGCGATCGTCAACAAAGTGCCGTCATTTCCCTTTTGGATTTGGCGCAGCGGCAGCATGGGGGATGGCTCTCTCCCGAAGTCATTGACTATGTAGCTGAGTACTTGCATATGCCCTCCATTCGCGTGTGGGAAGTTGCAAGTTTTTATAGCTTATTTCGACTCAAACAGCCTGGAAAATATCATATTCAAATTTGTGGAACGCCTCCCTGTTGGTTGTGCGGCAGTAATGATTTATTGAGAATCGCTAAAAAATGGTTGGGAATCGATAAGGGAGAGAGAACAACAGATGGTAAGTTTTCGCTCGAGGAAGTCGAATGCTTAGGCGCCTGCACCGCTGGCCCTGTCATTAAAATTAATGACGACTATCATGAAAACATGACTGAGGAAAAACTGATTTCCCTGCTTCAATCTTTTGCAGATGACACGCGATAATCGGCCTGATAAAGTTTCATTTTTCCGTACCGCTACTACGGAATATTTTAATTTTTCCGTAGTAGTGATACGGAATATTGACATTTTTCCGTAGTGGCTTTACGATAAATTAAATAAATTTTGGTGATAACACATGGATTATAAAGGTCGTTTTTACCCATTAGAATTTCCACAAGGTCAAACGGTTATTCTGCTCGGCCCTCGCAAAACAGGAAAAACTACTTTTTTAAAACACCGATTTAAAGAGAGTCTTTATATCGACCTTTTAAAGTCAGACGTTAGGCGAAAGTATTCTTTGAAACCAGAAAGGCTTCGGGAAGAGCTTCTTCTGATGGATGATAAGAAAAGGGTCTGCCCTATTATTATTGATGAAATTCAACTTGTACCAACACTTCTCAATGAAATACATTGGCTCATTGAAAATACGACCCTATCTTTTATTCTGTGTGGCTCCAGCGCCCGAAAGCTGCGCACGACAGGTGTAAACTTGCTGGGAGGGCGCGCATGGACCTATCCTTTCTTTCCCTTTACATACACCGAGATAAAACCCTGTAACTTGGAACAGGTTCTTGCATGGGGCACAATCCCAGCACATTATCAATCGCCCCATTATATTCGACATTTAAGCGCCTATATCGAAAATTATCTTACGCTTGAAATTCAACAAGAAGGTCTGGTGCGCAATCTCCCCGCCTTCCAACATTTTCTAACAGTTGCCGCATTTTCCAGTGGAGAAACAATCAATTATGCCAACATTAGTCGAGAGGCAGGCATTGGAGAAAAAACTGTCAAAGCCTATTTTGATATTCTAGAAGACACTCTCATTGGCCACCGTCTTTTTCCCTTCACAAAAAAAAACAAGAGAGACTTGATTTTTAAAAGTCAAAAATTCTATTTTTTTGATGTGGGACTAACGGCTGCTCTAAAAGATGAATGGGATCAAGCCAACGCTGCAATGAACAGAGGTCACCTATTAGAATCCTATATTTTTCAGGAGTTACACGCCTACTGTTCCTTGCAGGAAAGAAAGATACCCCTTAATTTTTGGCGAACAACACAAGGCCTTGAGGTTGATTTTATTCTTGGAAAAACTGTTGCTATTGAAGTAAAACATACCAATAACATTCATACATCGTCTCTAAAAGGTCTTGTTGCTTTTGGAGAAGAGCATGACGTTAAACATCTTATTATGGTTTGCAATGAACCCCAACCGCGTCTCATAAACTATCAAGGATTCGATATACAAATCTTGGATGTAAACTCTTTCTTGAGCCACCTTTGGGATAATACCTTTGTTAAGTAACGAAGGAACCCTAAAATGTCTACAGCTGTTGTTTTAAATGCTAAAAACGGTCAAGTGCTCTATGAGGACCAGGCGCATGCGTTGGGATTTCCAGCATCCATGACCAAAATGATGACGGCATACATGGTTTTTCAGGCATTAGAAGCACAAGAAATTACGATGGAAACTTTATGCCCTGTTTCCAGTCATGCGGCCTCTAAAACAGGGTCGACCTTAGGGTTGAGTGAAGGGGATGTCATTTCTGTGGATGATGCCCTTTGCGGAATGTTGGTAAAGTCCGCGAATGATGCCGCAACGGTTTTAGGAGAGAGAGTTAAGGAATCAGAAGACAGGGCAGCGCAATGGATGACAAATCAAGCCCAGACCTTAGGCATGACATCAACGATTTTTACCAACCTGTCGGGCCTCCATGATGAAAGAATGGTGTCAACGGCCAGCGATATGGGGCGCCTTGCCTATCGGCTCACCACAGATTTTCCAGAATACTACTCTTTATTTGGGATAAAAGAATTTTCTTACCACGGCACAAAGTATCAAAACTCTAATTCACTTTTGGGGATAAAAGGTGTTGATGGAATGAAAACCGGCAATACAGATGCTGCTGGTTTTAATTTAGCAGTTTCTGCGATTCAAAAGGGTAAGAGAATCATCGCCGTTGTTATGAATGCAAAAACATCCGACGAACGCCACGATACCCTTATCCGTTTGATTGACTACGGCTTTAGAGCTTTTTTGGACTAACCCTTTTCCCATCAATAGGGAATTTTTTCATTAACAGAAGCAAAATAAAAATTCCAGGCAACGCCCCTGCTGTTGCAACCAAGAAGAAGGTTACCCAATCAAAACGTTCCGCAAGAGGCCCGGAAAGGAGAGGAGAGAAAAATACGCGTGGAACAGAAGATAAGGAAGAAAGCAGGGCATATTGTGTTGCAGAAAATGATCGATTACAAAGGTGAGAAATATAAGAAACTAAACAAGAAGACATCATCCCTGCCGATAAGTTTTCTAATGTTACCGTTAGATATAAAGCAAAAAGAGAGTGTCCTATATAAGCCATAAAGATGAAACTAAAGTTAGAAAGCATATGAAAAACACTCGAGATAAACATTGCGCGCATTAGACCAACCCGAAACGCCAATGTAGCTCCAACAAATCCACCAACAACTACAATCCATAGACCCATAGTCTTCGTCGCGAAAGCAACCTCTGTTCCAGAAAACCCTAATTCTTTATAAAATACTCTAGACATTCTTCCTATCAGCTGATCACCAAAATAGTAAAGCAAGATAAAAAGTAAAATCCATTGCCATCCTTTTCTTTGTGCAAAATCCCGTAAAGGTCCTAGATAAGAAATTTTCACCCACTCAAGAAATGACTTTTTTTCTCTGATCGTTACTCGGGCTGGTTCTTGGCAGAAAAACGTTGTGACAAGGCCAACAAGCATAAATCCTGCTAAAATCAAATAAACCACTGGCCATGAAAGATAGTCTGAGAGCAAAAGGCCCAAGCTTCCTGTTACTAGCATAGCTATGCGATACCCTAAAACGCTGACACTTGCCCCTGCTGTATATTCTGAGGCATTCAAAAATTCGATCCTATATGCATCAATAATAATATCTTGAGTTGCGGAACATATAACAACAAGCAATGCAAAAAGACCCATAAGCTCTATGTGATCTTTAGGATCACCCTGCCCCATTAAAGCAATCAACAAAATAAGAACTATTTGACACAAAAGAAGCCATCCTTTCCTTTGACCAAAGCGTTTCAAAAAAAATGGCGGATTCATTTGATCAACAATAGGAGCCCACAAGGGCTTAAGCATATAAGGAAGCGTCATAAAACAAAAAAAGCCAATGCTTGTTTTACAAACACCAGCCCCAGCGAGCCACCAGGTCACAATATCTCCGGTGATTGAAATAGGGACACCACTGGAAAATCCAAGGAGCAACATGATAATTAATCGTGGTTGAAAATAAACTGTCATAGAATCGAAAAATTTTTTGGGGGAGTTACTCATGATTCGATACCTTATAAGCCCCCACCCCTTCGTCTGCGTAAAGCTTTAACGCGCGCATGCCAGCTTTGTTTTCAAATTCACTAGCGTCTTTTGGATGCACAATAAATAGTTGGGGAACTGGCTTGGTTTTCATATCCTCCCAACTTAAAAACATTCCCTTCCCTTGAGGCAGTTTTGATCCGAAATACAAATCTGAACTAACGCTATCCACAATAGGGATTGGCTGGTTCCAATAAAACAGAAAACTAGAGAGGCGCTCATATTGCTTATAATAATAAAGACTCCCCTGAATTTGATTGTTTTGCAAAAAATCAACGGCGCTCTTGGCTGAAAATTGACTGGTATATTTTGGCACAAGGAAAGTCGCGGTGATCAAAGCAGTAACTGAAAATATAGTCCCAAGCTTTAAAAGTTTTTCAAAATGCACACGTTGTGCTCCATACTCAATCAAAAGAATAATCAAAGGGGGCAATCCCAAAACCATGTAATAATTTGCCTTGGCCCTTGATATGGTAAAAAACGCAAGCGTGATCAAAAACCAAATCCACGCGAATGTTTTAAGGGTTGGGATCCGTTCATCGACCCCCTCCCCCTGCCGACCCCAGAGAGGAAGCAAAAGGGTCCACGGAAGTACATACCCCGGAAGGCGAATCAGATAGTAATACCAAGGTCCATGGTAGTAATCACGGGGCTCGCGCAAATCTAAAAAGCGCAAAACATGTTCGTTTACAAAATAAAACCAAGAAAATTCCGCTAGCTGCAGATGCGCCATCCAATGCCACGGCACCGTAAGGGCCATAAAAATAGCAATACCCAAAGGATTAAAAATCTGGAAGATTTTCTGCCACGTGCGATAATAAAAAGCAACAAACCACAAACAAATGATTCCCGCTAACACCAGGGGAAGTAACCCTTTTGTTAAAACAGCGCCCCCTAGAAAAGCATAGAACAACAAAAGCCATCGTCGATTTGTGGTTTGAAACCATAGATAAAAAGAAAGAAGGGCAAAGGTAAAAAAAGCTGTCAGGACGACATCAAAAAAAACCATACGAGAAAAAACTGCAAACCCAAGACTGGAGGACAATAAAATTGCTGCCATTATCCCCTGTCGCCGTAGACCTAAGCGTGCATATAGAAACAAAAGCCCTAAAGCGGTTAACATGCCAAAAGTGGCAGGAACAAGACGTGCTGCCAAAACGCTTTTGCCAAGCAATGCATAAGACCCCGCAATGAGCCAATAGACCATCGGGGGTTTTTCAATATAGGGAACCGTATTAAGGGTCGGGATAACAAAGGATTTATTTTGGAGCATTTCAAAAGGAATTTGCGCGTAAAGACCTTCGTTATTATTTAAAAGATCATAGCTCGTGAGCCCAAAATAGAAAGCAATAATAATTGAAACGATCATCCACAGGGTCAAAGACTTGCTATACATAGCCTAAAAATTCCTCCACAATTTGAAACGCTGTAATCATTTCCTTAAATTTTTCTTCTGCTTCTTTAGATCCCTTGTTTACGTCCGGATGATACTGCTTCACTTTAGCTTTATAAACCTTTTTAAGATCAGGCCGACTAATAGGAAAAGAAATTTCCAAAATTTTCAGGGCATTCAATAATTTTTCAGGCAACGTTTTTTGGACTATTTCTTCTTTTTTCCGATCAGCGTAGGCTTTGAAAAATCCAAACGGGTCTTGCCGTTCTTCCATTTCCCCTAAACGAAACTTTGTTAATTTATGACCCGTTGAGCGGCGCCACAAAATGTCCGCACGTATTTCTGCTTCAATTTGTTCGGGTGTTAAGTCCTTTAAATAGTCCCAATTCGTATTATATTCTGCCGCATGTTCCTGACAGAACCAAGAATATTCTTCTAAATTCCTGGGATTTTTCGGCGCCTTATACGCCCCTTTCTTTAAACACCCTGGCGCATCACATATACGAGACGGTTCTTTTGCAGGCGTTGCTGCAAAGGGTTTTTCATAATAATCACTAAAAAAATTTTTCCGGCCTTTTGGCATAGGCTTGTTTTATAATGAAATGCATGAAAAATCTAGAGCAAAAAAGAATCAGAAAGGTATAAGGAATTATTGAATAAAATTTAGAAGATTGAATTTTAAAATAATCACTATAATATATAAAAAATATAGGAGTTATAAATGCGTAAGTATCTATTGTTTTTTTTGATTGTCATCGGACAACTATCTATTGCTGCAGAAGAACCACTGGTTAGTGAAATAGAAAGACACTTATCCGTGCTTAGGACATTTCCTGTTGAGAGGGGAATAGAGTCACTAACGATTGAAGAAGCATCAGAAAAAGCAACAAAAGAATCAACAGATCCCGCTATGATTGGGGCATTTTGGGGAATACAACGGGGCATTGAAAAACTTATGGAAGAAGAGCACTCTTTTGAAACATTTACGGGTGTTGTACGCACAATAAAAGCATTCGGTGAAGAAATGTCACCGGTTGATTTTTGGAAACTCGCAAAGCGCATTTACATGACAACAGAAATAACACCAAAACCATATGAAGGTGAAAACCACTGGCAGTCTTGGTTTAGAATGCATGAAGGGCCATCCTTTACGGGAGCACGGGAGGATATCTTAGGGTGTTTATTATATCCGGTAAGGTATACGTTTACGCATTATATGAATGAGTGGCAGCTTAATCCTTTTGTTTTTTATCTTCAGGCCCACTCAGCAAGCTATGGCAACGCTTATGCACGTGTAAAAACCATAGCTTATCTTAAAATATTTGCTGATGATGAAGATTGCATGGAAACAAAGATTTTACAGTCAAAATTGTTAGCAGTTACCTCTCCTTTTAACAGTTCTTTTAATATTGATAGCGATATGAATAAGCTACTATGGGCAGCGTTTGCTAATAGCATGGAAATGTATCAGTGTTCTTATAAGCCAAGAAAAACAGAGGGGCTTATTTGGCCACAAGCAACAGAAGTGCTTGAACAGATAAGAATTAAGACAGGAGAAGTTCTATATTTTTTAGGAGAATGCCTTAATCACATCGGCCAAAGAGAAAAAGCTATAGAGTTTTGGGAAGAATCAGGTCGCTCAGGGTTTAGAGAGAGCCTATCTATTTTGAGAAAAGAAAGACTAGTGACAACACGGTCAAATTTTCTAGAAAGTACCACGGAGATGATGTACACTGCTTATGAAGAGGTTTTTGGTGTAGAAGTCTAACTATAAGCGGGGGGCTTATTGAAACGATTTTTTCTTTTATTTCTATTTGCATTTTTTGAATTTGCATACGGCGGTAGAGATCCTTCGGTATCTTTTGTTAGTACAGGACAAGGCAATTGTACCATTGTTGATTGTGGGAATGATGATCGACTTGTTATTGATTGTGGCTTCAGTCAAGCCCCAGCTGATATCATTGAATCTGTTGATGTAGAGTTTTCTGGAAAAAGATATGCAAAACCCCTCAAAAAAGAGACTATCGATGAACATAAACGCGTTAGGAGAAAAGAACTAATACGCAAAAGACTATCCTCTTACACTTTTCCGAACAGAGAAAAAACTGTAGTTGTTATTAGTCATTCTGACGATGATCACTTAAATTTGATTAAAGATTTATTAAAAAGTACAACTCCAAGCACTTTTATTTTAGGAGGACCAGCAGGAGATTATTTTAAAAAAGACCATACGAGAACACTTATTAACGATTTTAAACGGTCCACTATCGTTTTTTTAAGCCATCACCTCACAGCATCAGATATTCAGCATTTACTGACTTTAGCGAAAGACAGTCCAGATATAGATAACTATCTAGATCAAAAACCTCTTCGAGGACACTTACTAAAAAAATCATTAAATGACATAGATGGCCTTAATTTAACTGTTTTTTGCCCAAGATTAGATTTAGAAATTATCTCTGCCAATGCAGGGCAAGGTATTATGATTAAAGGGGAACAGTCATTTCCAGTGATTATTAATGATGATAGTAATATGAATAGCGTTGTCCTTAAAGTGACAAACAGAGCTAGTCAGCAAAGTGCTATTTTAACAGGGGATGCAACAGGTATTACAACGAATCAAGCAATCAGGTACTATGAAAATTCTTCAGCTGCACCCATACCAGAGCTTGGGACCGATATCATGCTGGCGTGTCACCATGGTGCGAATACTCATGAATCTAATAATAAACGTTGGGTTGATATAACTTCTCCTAGAGCGACCATTTTTAGTTGTGGAAAAAAAGAAAAATATTGGCATCCACAGTGTGATGTTGTTGATCGTTATAAAGAAAAAGCTATGTCAGGGATATCCTCGCACTTTTTAACATGTGGGAGAGATGAAAGTTTTGGGTTACCAGAACCACTAACAAAAGCTGTTTACAGCACTCATGACTCCGGGACAATCACTGCAACTTTTGAAGCAGATAAAATAATGATGGAAGTGGGTGAGGGAAGTTTTTATATTCCAAGAACTGTAAGTGCTCCTTTGCCACCAATGCCTCCTGTAAGCTCCACTCTTACTGCCGTCAGATATTCCCCCGTCCCAGCTCCTGCAACAAGACCTTCAGCATCAGTATCTAGAGTTCTAACATTTGGGTCGCAATCTCCTTTTTCTCCTGGCGCTTCTTCTACAATTGTCCTAGATTCTACCAGGAAAAGACACGTTATTTCTAAGAGAGATAAATCATTTGGCAGCCCCTCAAAAAGGAACAGCGATCTATCAAGCCAAATGAAAAGAGAAATTGGAAATATCATAGGCCAACTAAACACCGGTGTTTCTGTAGACAGCATTAGATCACGTTTTAGTGTAGACGAGTTAAAAATTATTAATGCGCACAAAGACAAAAGCGTAGATGAAATTATACGAATTCTTGATAGGCGTTAATATTTTTGTATACCCTTTAATTTGTAGAAGCGCTTATGAAAAAACTTACCTACAGCATAGTTTCCTCCGTTATAATCTGATATATAAACCATATGAACCCTATTGAACAAATTATTGACGAACGATTAAGACGCTACTTCGCTCCGGAAGCGCTGATGATTGAAAACGAATCTCCAAAGCACCATGGACACAGGAGCAATCCAGGTGGCATTGAAACGCATTTCAAAATCACCATGATTTCCAAGGAATTCAAAGACCTCTCAAGAATAGAACGCCACCGAAAAGTCCAAGCAGTTTTAAAGGATCTGATGAATAACCCTATTCATGCCCTATCATTAAGTCTTTTTGGGGGGGAGCAGATCTCTAATTTTTAGATAAAAAATCATTGACGAAATTGCCTCCCTCAGTATAGTTATGGGTCCGTTACGTTAACCAAAGAAAGGTTTAATATGTTAAAAACAGTTGTAAATACCTCTGCCAATTTTTTTGACCGTCTTATGCGAAAATACACACCGGATCCTTTACTGCTCGCTCTTATTTTGAGTTTGATTGTTTTAATCTCTGGTATGTTATTTACAGAAGCCACCCCCAAAGACATGATTATTCACTGGGGAAGTGGGTTTTGGAAACTCTCTGGTTTTACCATGCAAATGGTTATGATTTTTATGGGAGGCTATGTTCTAGCTGCAGCCCCTGCTGTAAGACTCCTATTAAAAAAGCTCTCTAAAATGGCAAAAACCCCAGGACAGGCCGTTCTTTTAATTTCCATCCTTTCCTGTGTTGGTTGCTGGATTAATTGGGGGTTTGGTCTTGTTGTAGGGGGCCTATTATGTCGTGATTTAGGGCGTTCTGTTCCCAAAGCAAATTTTCGTTTGCTTGTAGCCAGCGCTTATAGTGGCTTTTTAGTCTTTGAGGGCGGGCTTTCTGGATCCGTCCCCCTAACAATTGCAACGCCTGGAAACTTTACGGAAGCCGCTATGGGATGCTTAATCCCCCTGAGCGAAACCATCTTTGCGCCGTTCAATATTGTTGCTGTTCTTGGAATTTTTATTTTGGTGCCGTTTGTTAATTGGATTATGGGAAATACTGAACCAAAGCATTATACAACCGTCATCGAAGAAGAGGATCATCATGAGGTTGAAAACACAAATCCTATGGCCCCTGCAGAAAGACTGGAGAATAGTCGAATCGTAACTCTTTTAACGGGTGGCATTGGCCTTGCCTATATCGCTTTTTTAATCCTTGACCAGAAAGTAGTTTTTGGGCTGGATTTTGTGATTTTCTTGTTTTTGTTTGTGGCATTTTTTCTCCATCGTAATGCAAAACAATTCATTAAGGCTGTTGAAGGTGGCGCATCCCGTGTGGGGCCTATTCTAATCCAATTTCCTTTTTATGCGGGCATTATGGGAATGCTTCAAGGATCCGGTCTCGATAAAATTATCGCGAGTGCCTATGTTCAGATCGCGACCCCAGAAACCTTTAACCTTTTAACGTTCTACACAGCTGGCTTTTTGAACCTATTTATCCCCTCAGGCGGCGGCCAATGGGCGGTCCAGGCCCCTGTCGTTATTGAAGCAGCCAAAGAACTTGGAACCAGTCTTCCGATGGCGTCTATGGCTGTTGCTTGGGGAGATGCATGGACCAACATGATTCAGCCTTTCTGGGCTTTGCCTCTTTTGGCAATTGCTGGCCTTAAGCTGCGTGATATCATGGGCTATTGCGTCATGGCGCTTTTAGTTTCTGGCCTTGTTATAACAGCGGTATTTTTGATTTTTTAAAATAGTTTAGCTCTCAAAGGGGTCAGGTTCAAAACCTGACCCTTTATATAAAACGCTTCTAGGCTTTTAATCCTGTCCCAAAAAATTCTTTGTAACCTATTGACTAACCTTAAAGAAAGGGCTTATCCTTCTTGATAAGGGAGAGCCACTTGATGGTCATTATAATAAAAAAATTAATCCTATTAGCCTGTTTTGCTATGCCGTTGTCGGTTTTTGCTGGCACTGCATCTGTTTTAATGCCTTTACCTACAAAAGATAGCTTTAATTGCAGAACCTCTTGTACAAAGAGAATCTGTTCTTCTCAGTTAACCATAGCCACCGCTTGCGTTTCTTGGTGTGCTCCTGAGGATTATGAAGGGTGCTGGCAGGGCGCTATGGATACAATTAATTTCCAGACAAAACTAACACAGAATAATATTGATTCGTCTGTGATGAACAGTGAGTCTTTTTTGAAGCGATATGCAAGACTTTTGCCAACAACAAAATCCAATCTTTCTATGTTGTTTCAAAAGGCACTCATGATGGCTCAGCAAAAAAATAAAACAGAGCCTATTGCACATGAGTTGACAGAAACCACTGCCAAACTGCGTCTCAGTGCAGGACCTGTCGCTTTAAACGAATTGAATGCCATCCACCACGAAGAACAAAAAGAATTAAGAAGTGTGTGGACACGAGTTCCCTAGAAGGGCAGGGAGGCGCTCTACTCTGGGGAAAACTGAACTACTATAAGCCAACAAGAAGGCAATGTACCTTCCAATTATAACAATATACAGGATAAAATAGGGGCTTTAACCAGCCCCCTTTTTTTATATCGTTTCTACGCTATAGCCATTAAGTTTTTATAGAGTGACTCATCTACCTAATCTCTCCCCAGCGGGTGTGCTTTTTTTAGAACGTCTTCTAATCGTCCTTTAAGAATATGTGTATAGATTTGGGTAGTGGAAATATCACTATGGCCCAAAAGCTTTTGGACACTCATTAAATCAGCCCCATGAGATAGCAGGTGGGTTGCAAAAGCATGACGTAAAACATGAGGAGACACCATTTTGGGATCAAGACCTGACTTAAGTGCAAGCTCTTTCAACAACTGACCAAACCGTTGACGTGTAAGATGCCCCTCCTCACTTCGACTGGGGAAAAACCAGGGAGATGCTTTTTTCCCGTCCAGAAAAACGCCACGCACTTTAAGATACTTAGATAATGCCTCTTTGGAGGGACCATTTAAGGGCACAAATCGCTCTTTTTCTCCTTTTCCACGAATCAATAACCAATCTTCTTCTCTTTGAAACGCACTGTCACGAAGACTCACCAGCTCTGAAACACGAAGACCTGTTGCATACAAAACCTCCAACAGCGCATAAAGACGAATGTCTTCTGCTGACTGGCCATGAGCAGCCTCCTCCAAAAGCGCGAGCACATCTTTCTCTTCTAAAACGACGGGAAGCTTCTTCAACTGTTTGGGCATAGTAATTTTAGAACAAGGATCATCTTTGCGCTTTTCATCCAATACCAAAAACCCATAAAACTGACGGAGTGTTGATAAATGACGTGCCGCACTGCGTGCTGTTAATCCTTCATCATAAAGCGTTTGCAAATAAGCCCGTATATGCTGTTCGCCAGCATTTTCTAGCTCTATGGATTGCGGGTGAAGAAACGCGTGAAACTTAAGAAGATCCCGACGATACGCTTCCAGCGTATGGGAAGAAACGCCTCGTTCTACCACAATCATTTCTAAAAAGAGTTCAACGACTAAAGGAAGGCTCATTTCTGCTTAATAAAGTCGAGTGCTATAATCCGTGCTTCCCTTTGATATCCCAAAGATTTTAGAGCCTCTATTAAAAGCGGCAGGCAAGGAGATGGGTTCAAAGACCGGAAAACTTCTTGCCCCAAAAGCAATGCATAAACAAATGCTACCCCTTTTTGGGAAGCAAGTGCAAAGTGAAGAGGAAGCAAAAGACCCGTTTCAATGCCCCCCATATCAACAGAAGAAAGAGGAAGCAATACCCCACGATTTTCAGTAACTGAGGGAATCAAGGCTTCAAAAACATCGAGCATCAAAGCATTTTGCTTAGAAGGATCAAGACTAGCATACCACGTTGAAAAGAGCTTTTGTTTAGCCGACAGACTGATATCATTAACCCCTAAAATAATCCAAGGCGCAAGATCAACTTTATCGTCGATTGACACAAGAGCAAGCCATCGCACCGCAAGAGCTTCCTCTCCTTCCTCTAAGAGAGCTTGAGCAAAGTATTTTGCATAACTCTTAAAGGGTACTTGAATAGGCATAGCTTTTAGAAAATCAATAAAAATAGGATTTAAAAAAGAATGATTATGCAGATGCATATGCTGTAGCACCTGATATAAAATTTTTGCTTTTTGATCAACCCTCTCTTCTGCTGCGATCAGACTATAAAGTTTGGCCCGCACTAGGGGATCATTCTGCTCAAAATCAAAGGGAACATCAGAAAGCTCTATCAAATCATCGTTCATCGACCCTTCCGCCAAAGATTTTTTGGGAACCACAGGCGCATGCTCTTGATAAAGAGCTAACAACTGTTCTTTTGTCCAAAGGCCCTTAAGATAGGCCTTCTCTCCCATTAAAAGCTTTTGTTGCGGGGGCAGTTTTTGGAATCCTGTACTCTTGATGAAAAAGCCTAAGAACTCCTCTCTTTCTTCTTTCAGGACATTATTATGTGTAGAAAGCTTCCACTCTAAAAAATCTTTGGGGTAAAAATCCGGCGACACAGCTTTTTTCTCTGCCTTTTGGCGGGCAAATGCCAAGAATGAGTTTAATTCCTGAGTTTTCTTTTCTTCTAGTAGAGAAAGTCCCAAAAGAGCCGCCTCATACTCTTCCTTTAGCAACTGTAATCCTATGATTGCTTTGGACCATTTCAGGTCATCAGGATATTTCTCTAATGCTCCACTAGCAATCTTGAAGGCCTCACGATCAGAATCAAAGGTTAGAGCATTCAAAAACTGAAGCCATAACCAATCACTACTCTCTAAGACCTCAGGATATTGTTTTGCTAAAAGATAGGCTGATCCTATATCATTCATAGCTTCCAAATGTTTGACCCGAATAGCTAAAATACTCCCCTGATCCTCCGCATTCTTTTCTGGTGCATAAGTTCCAGAAAGCATCAACTGCTTTTGAAGGCGCTTTAGAACCGGATGGGGCTGATGGGCAGAAAGTTTTTCTAAAAGCGCCCTGACCTGCCCATGCGTCAATCCTTTCCAAATATCAAGTGGAATAGAATTTCCCTCTACTTGTATCCCGTAGGTATCAGGATTCACCGGAGCAATGTCCATTGTTTGTATTAAAGGAACTGCACCATCTAAGGAAGACTCAGTCCCCCACGCTTCAGGGGAAAAAATTCCCGCAAAAAGCATAGTAAAGGAGCTTAAAAGATGGCAAAAAGTTCTTTTTTTGATCTGAATCATTTATTTCTCACTATTATTACTCATTTTAGTGCGCGCTCACCATAGGCCCTAAAGCTTTCCCGCCCAGTATATGCATATGAAAATGAGGCACTTCTTGCCCCCCATTCACACCCGCATTAGAAATCAAACGATATCCTGTTTTCTCAAGGCCATGGCTTTCTACGATTGTTGCAATCGCGCGAGTAAAGGCAACAACTTCAATATCCGTTGCGCTTTTAAAAAAGTCACCCCCATCGACATAAGCTCCCTTAGGAATCACTAAAATATGGACTGGAGCCTTGGGAAAAACATCATTGAAGGCCAATACATACTCATTCTCTAAAACTTTGGAAGACGATAGTTCGCCTCGAAGAATTTTTGCAAAAATATTACCCGAATCATAGACCATGTATAGGTTCCTTTTTTATAAACTGTATCTTATTTTTAGGGGGATTTCAAAATTCTTTTGCTTTCGCTATACTAAACAAAAAAAATAGAAAATGTATTCTCTGTCTCATTTAAAACATCTGCTCACACAGTCTCCTCTTTTTGAGCCTGTTTCTTCTAGCACAAAGGCCCATCTTTTGCCTTTATTTGAAGTAATTTCCTACGACGAACCCTCGCGTATTTTTTCTCAAAAAAACCAAGCCGATTATGTTTATTTTATTCTAAAAGGAAAAGGCACCTTAACACTGAATGGGCAAACTTTAAAACTCCGCCCCGGGTCGTGTTTTGGAGAAGAAAGTTTGTTGGATCAAAAAAATTACTTTGGAGAGGCATTCCTTTATAAAGGTCAAGTTGCGCGCATTAAAAAATATCGATTTATCGAGCTTTTAAAGCAAGATCGAAAAATTATGAACGAAATCGTTCTAAGATTTTCCCATTCTTTTAATCAAAAATTTCAACCAGGAGGAGAAAAAGCCCCTCGTCGTCAAAAAAATCAACTAAAGGCGAATAACTTTATTGCGATTATCGGCTGGCTATTCGTCTTAATAATGCCATTTTTGTGCTATCACTATGTTGGACTGGCTGATTTCACAGAAAAACAAAGGATTTTCTTAAGTATTTTATCAGGAACCTTTGTTTTATGGGGGTTTCGACTGGTCCCAGAATTTGTGGCGGCATTTTTCTCTCTTTTGGTTTATTTAGGGATTGGTCTTACAGATCCAATGGTTATCCTTTCTGGTTTTTCTTCTAAAACATTCATTATGGCCCTGAGCATTTTTGGTCTTGCCGCTATTCTTTTATCCTCAGGGGTTCTTTATCGATTGCTTTTACAGCTTTTGCATAAAACCCCGTCTAAAGCCCGTTGGATTATGATGTCGTTGATGTCTTTAGGTGGCATGCTAACCCCTATTATCCCCGACACCTCAAGCCGTTTGCAGCTAGCAACCACTTTCCTCAGAGATACCTATGCAACAATCCACCTTCGCTTTAAGGGACGGATGTGGAGCCTAGGCGTTGCCAACGCCCTTCAAAGTGTCACACTCTTTGGTCCTATGTTCTTAAGTAGTTCTGTTCGACATTATGTTCTTTTGGGCCTTTTTTGGGGACAATACCAAGAACAATTCCATTGGTTTGGATGGTTTCGAGCGGCATGTGTCACCGCTTTAATTCTGGGACTTATTAACATTATGTCCTTTAGCTTTCTTGCAAAAACAGAAAAAGCGCCAGAAATTTCAAAATCTATGATTAAGAATCAGATTGATATTTTAGGTCCCCTATCGCCTTATGAATGGGCGCCTCTTCTTGGTGTTTTTCTGTGTTTTCTTGGAATCCTGACAAAACGTTACCATCATATTCAACCCGAAATTATTGCCCTATTGATTCTATCCACGCTTTTATCCTTTAATTTCATTCAACAAAAACGATTTAATACAACGATCAACTGGACAGAGTTGGTTTATTTGGCTGGTCTCTCAGGACTTCTCTCGACCGCAAGAACGCTTGGTCTTTTTGATACCTTTACAAATAGTCTCCAAGAATTTGCTTCGTTAATTTCGAACAATTTTTCCTGGTTTATTGTGATCCTTTTTGGGATGATCACCTTGACTCGTCTTATTATGCCAAAGGGGGCTGTTGTGCTTCTTTATGCTTTTTTCTTTGTTCCGCTTGCCCAATCTGTTGGGATTAGCCCCTGGATTTTGGCCTTTATGATTTTAGTCTTTGGAGAATCTTTCTACTTCCCCTTTCAATCGCCTGAGTACCTTAATCTCCGACAAACGCTTTATAAATTCACTCCTTATAACGAAAAGCGCGTTTTATGGATTAATGCGTTTATGAATCTGATAAAGCTTGCTGCGATTTACCTCAGTCTTCCGTATTGGAAATATTTGGGGATGATCGGGTAATACTAAAATTATTGGAATTTTTTTGATGGTCGGGGCGAGAGGATTCGAACCTCCGGCCTCCTGGACCCAAACCAGGCACGCTACCAGACTGCGCCACGCCCCGACATCATTTGATTGTGATACACGAATCTTTAAGAAACGGCAAGGGGAAAATTCAAAAGACTCTAAGCCTAAAGCTCACATAAAGTTTAAAAAATTTTCTCTATTTCCCTTTTTAAGTCCTTTAAAAGAAAAATAATAAAAGGCCACAGATTATTTTGCTCTATAATATGCAACTCGGTGAAAGGTAAAAAACGTTTCATTTCTTTTGTAAAGTCTGATGCAACAGTATGATCATTTTCAAGCGCATTTATTCTTTCTTCCATCAAAGATAGAAAATGTTTTTGCTCAATATGCCGATCTTCTAGTTTCAAAGGTATTAAAGAAAGATTGGGCTTTATCCTCTGTTGGTGCAACCAAAGGATGTCCCAAACATCTCTGTGCTTTATTCTATTAATTCTTAAAGCAAATGCCAAAAGCTTATCCGCATAAATTTCTTCACGGCTTTGAACCTGTAGCACTAATCCCCGTGTTCCCATATCAATACTATACGGATTAAGAAGCATCATAGGCTGTTTTTCATAGGAAGGAATTGAACAAATATCAATATGAACTCGCTGGGCCGGTAAATGTTTGGATTCTGGCCTCGTTTCGATTCGAACTTTCCAAGTACTGACACCCCCTTCTTCTTTTTTAGGATCTACAACTTCCACTTCAAATCCATATTTTTGATGCAGTGTTTTTGCCAGAAATTCTCCCATATTTAATAAACTTTCTCTGGAAAAATTGTGCCCCCCCGTAAAATCTAGATCTTCGCTGAGCCTCACTGCCCCATAACAACTTCTTAAGGCGGTTCCTCCAATAAATGTCAAACTCTCTAGAAACTTATGTTGACTTAAAACTTTTAAAATATCATGGTGCAGCAGTTCTTTTTCAACAACTGGACGTAATGCTGCTAGAGTGGGTTGGTTCTTTAACGCCTCTCCCACAAGGGAATCAAATAAATTCATTGGCTATGCTCCAGTTAATTAAGTCACAGTTTCTACGTGTACGCTTCATGTCGTTAATCGCCAAGGGCACATCTGCCCACCAAGCACCACAGGTCTTATCGTAATGTAATTGTCCCACAAGATCCCCTGGTTTTTGGGTCGTATGGATGAATTCGATTGTCCCAAAACTCTGACAAGAAATCACGCTACTCCGCCCGGAGGACATCACAGAAATCCATGCCATGGGAATTTGAGAAATTATCCCATGCTCACTTAAAACTGTTTCTAAACTGATATAATTAAATTCATTCCCCCGCAAAAGAGGAATCAAGTGAAAAAGAAGCCGTCCATCCCGCGGGAGCTTGTTCTTCACCCCATAAACACCCCGGCATATTCTGAGCAGCACCTGTGATGCAACAGCCCTGCTTAAAAGGGTCTTAAAGGCCCCTTCCGATAGATCCGGAAAAAGAGGACGAAGGTCACGCGCTGAAAACAGGGAATGTTCTTCTGTCGCGTTTTCCAATAACCACTTTTCTAAATATCGAATAGGCTGCATATCCTTTTGCCCTACATAAAGTTACATTTAGTGTAACTTAGTGTAGAGAAAATAACAAGCTTGCTTTTAGCGATATAAAAAAAGGCGCCCTAAAGCGCCCTTTTGAATGGAATAAAAAAAATTTTAAGCAGCCACTTCTTTTTTCTTCGCGGGCTTCGCTTTTGTTTCTTTTACAGCTTTTTCGCCTTTAGTGGATTCAGCTTTTTCAGCATCAGGCACGTCCACAGACGCAACATCTAGCGGGCGATCCACCAGTTCGATGATCGCCATGGGCGCTGCATCACCATAACGGAATCCTGCCTTGATAATACGGGTGTATCCACCAGCACGGGTTGCGTAACGCTTCGAAAGCTCCGTCAAGACTTTCTTAGCCACATCCCCAGACTTTAAGGATGAAACGAGCTGACGATGGGCATGAAGGCTTCCCTTCTTTCCAACCGTAATCAACTTTTCAGCAACACTGCGCAGCTCTTTTGCTTTTGGCAAAGTCGTCTTAATCTTTTCAAACTGAAAGAGAGACGTCGCCATGTTCGCAAACAACGCTTTGCGGTGACCTTTCGTCCGATTTAATTTTCTTCCTTTTAATTGATGGCGCATTTTCTTCTAATCCTCAATTCATTCCTAGTAACTATCGTCATACCGACGCGCTAAATCCTCAATATTTTCAGGGGGCCATGTTGGGACATCCATTCCCAAATGAAGACCCATATCTTCAAGGACTTGCTTAATTTCATTCAAAGACTTCCGCCCAAAGTTTGGCGTCTTTAACATTTCGTTTTCTGTCCGTTGAACCAAATCACCAATATAAATAATATTGTCGTTCTTCAAGCAGTTCGCTGCACGAACAGAAAGTTCAAGCTCAGAAACTTTACGCAAAAGTGGCCGAGGAATTGGAAGTTCTGCTTCGACTTCTTTTACCCGAATCTCTAAAGGATCATCAAAGTTTACAAAAGGCGAGAATTGATCTTGAAGAATCCGTGCTGACAAAGCAACGGCATCTTCTGGGCGAACAGCCCCATTGGTCTCAACTTCTAAAATCAATCGGTCATAGTCCGTTACCTGGCCTACACGTGTGTTTTCAACACGGTAAGAAACACGCTTTACAGGACTGAAGAATGCATCAACAGGAATGACACCAATCACACGCTCTTGTAGACCTTGGCCTGCAGGGACGTATCCTTTGCCTTCTTCAACGGTAATTTCCATCGACAAATTAGATCCTTCGTTTGCTGTGCAAATTAAAAGATCTGGGTTCAAAATTTCAACGTTTGAGTCCGTCTCAATCATACCGGCTGTAATTTTTCCAACACCTTTGTGCTTTAAACGTAATTTCTTTGGTCCTTGCGCGTGAAGTTTAATAGCCAAAGACTTTAGATTCAAAATCACATCTGTCACATCCTCCATAACCCCAGGGATCGCAGAAAATTCATGGACAACGCCTTCAATTTGAAGCGCTGTCACAGAAGCTCCGCGTACAGAGGACAAAAGAATACGGCGCAAGGCATTGCCTAACGTCATACCAAACCCTCGTTCCAAGGGCTCTACTGTCATTGTTGACTTAAATTCACCACCGTCTACGTTGTTAACCTTAATCTTTTCAGGTTTAATTAGCTGTTGCCAGTTTTCTTGTATCACTTTTCAGCTCCCATCGCTTGGATTACACTACCTATGTTTATCATTTTGCCTAAACACGCCGTCTTTTTGGAGGCCGTGTCCCATTATGAGGAATGGGTGTTACATCGTGAATAGACGTAACCACAAATCCTACACTCATCAAAGCCCGCAACGCTGATTCACGACCAGATCCTGGTCCCTTCACATTAACAGACAATGCCTTCATTCCGTGTTCTTTTGCTTTCGTTCCTGCATCTTCTGCTGCAACCTGAGCCGCAAAAGGCGTTGACTTACGAGACCCTTTAAATCCTTTAGATCCTGCAGAAGACCAGGCAATGCTATTGCCTTGCGCATCTGTGATCGTAATAACCGTATTGTTAAAAGTTGCATTAATATGGGCAACCCCAGTCGCTATATTTTTTTTCTCGCGACGCCGAACTTTTCCTGCATTTGCTTGTGACATGTCAAATCCTTACTTCGTTACTTTCTTTTTACCGGCAATGGCAATTCTTTTGCCTTTACGTGTCCGCGCGTTGGAGTGAGTCCTTTGACCCCGGAGAGGCAAACGCTTACGATGGCGTAATCCACGATAGCATCCAAGATCAACAAGCCTCTTGATGTTCATCGCTATTTCGCTACGTAATTCTCCTTCAACCTTATGCTCTGCTTCAATAATTTGACGCACTTTCGCAATGGTATCTTCCGTTAAATCATGTACACGTGTAATAGAAGCAATGCCTGCCTTCTTACAAATATCACTCGCTGCTGTTTGACCAATCCCAAAAATATAGGTCAAAGCAATCTCAACCCTTTTATTGGTCGGTATGTTTACACCCGCTATACGTGCCACGTTCTTCTTCTCCTTAATTTACATTTACTCTTTTACGTCTCTCTTACCCTTCGATAAGAGCGTTAATTTGCTCAGTCACCTTATCGATACCGAGCATGCCATTTACTTCTCTCAACAAGCCTTTCTCCAGATAATATGGAACAATAGGCATTGTCTCATGGTAGTACTTCTTCAATCGCGTTCGCACCGCTTCCTCTGTGTCGTCGGGCCGACGCATAAATTCAGACCCACCACAAACATCACAAACACCATCGACAGCAGGCTTCTTAAAAAAATCGTTGTACGATGCACCACAATTCTTAGCCTTACACATATAGCGACCCGAAATCCTTTTAACAAGAGCTTCATCATCAACTTTTATTTCAATGACATGATCAATCGCTACTTTACGCTTTTTCAGCATAAGATCAAGCGCAATCGCTTGGCGTTCCGTTCGCGGGAACCCATCAAGAATAATACCTACTCTTGCTTCTGGGCCCTCTAAAACAGTGGCTATCATGCCAATAACTGTTTCATCGTCCACCAAACCACCCTTCGACATTACTTCCTTTATGGAAAGTCCAAGGTCTGTTTGCTTATCTATTTCATGCCGCAACATATCACCAGTTGACAAATGCATCAAGCCATAATTTTCTCTTAGCCGCTGCGCTTGCGTTCCCTTCCCAGCCCCCGGTGGACCTAAAAGAATCACATTCATCGACGTCGTCCCTTAGCCTGCAGGCGTGATTTTTTCAACAAATTCTCGTATTGATGGGCGAGCAAATGAGAGTGAACCTGCCCAACCGTATCAATCGTCACACTAACAACGATCAAAATACTTGTCCCACCAAGATAGAACGGCAAAGAATATTTAACCTGTAGAAACTCTGGCAAAATACAAACGAATACCAAATACAAAGCCCCTACAGTTGTCAACCGCGTCAAAAGATAGTCAAAATAGTTCGCCGTATTAATACCAGGACGAATTCCAGGAATAAACGCCCCTGACTTTTTAAGATTTTCAGAGGTTTCTGTTGGGTTGAAAACAATTGCCGTGTAGAAAAAGGCAAAAAACACAATCAACAAACTATACAGAACCATAAAAACAGGTCGACCATGTCCTAAGTGGAAGAAAATACTTTGAACCCAATCCGGCGCATTCGTTGCAAAGGAGGCAATGGTTGGCGGCAGCATAAGGATAGAGCTTGCAAAAATTGGCGGGATAACCCCTGATATATTCAGCTTTAGAGGCAAATGATTGGTTTCTCCCCCTACAATACTAGAACCCATCTGACGTTTTGGATACTGAATAAGCACTTTTCTTTGAGCCCGTTCCATAAAAACGATAAACGCAATAAGCGCACAAACCAGCACAAGAATACCAAGAATAAACATCGTGTGATACTGACCTTCGCGTCCCATATCGAGCATCCGAAGAGCTGATTGGGGAAGGTTAGCAACAATCCCTGCAAAAATGATCAAAGAAATACCGTTTCCAATGCCTCGAGAGGTTATTTGTTCCCCTAACCACATTAGGAACATGGTACCTCCCACGATATTGACGACAGTACTTAATTCAAAAAAGAGCCCTGGCATGTAGGTTGCCCCATTAGCCTCCAGCGTTCGCGCCAAAGCAAATGCCTGAACAGAGGCCAAAATAACCGTCAAATAGCGCGTGTATTGGCTAAGTTTTTTGCGGCCCAATTCCCCTTCTTTCTTTAATGCTTCAAAAGGTGGATGGATCGCTGTCATTAGCTGAATAATGATACTCGCTGAAATGTAAGGCATAATGTTAAGGGCGAAAATTGTCATACGCCACAAAGCACCCCCTGAAAACATATCGATCATGCCCAAGATACCCGTTGCGTTTCGCTTGGAAATATCTGCAAGAACGGTCATATCGATTCCTGGAAGAGGAATATAGGTCCCTAAACGATAAATAATCAGCGCGCCCAAGGTAAACCAAATACGCTTTTTTAGGTCCGTTGCCTTTGAAAAAACGCTTAAGTCTAAATTAGATGCTAATTGCTCTGCTGCTGATGCCATAGGATCCTCTTATCTTTATATCTCATTACGCCATATCGACACGACATGTCATATCAAACGAACCCAAAACCCTAGGGCACGAAGGAAGATGGCCTGAGCACTGTGATGCACTCATAGTAGTTCGTTCGTCTAAGGATTCGTCTTGTCTAATCTGAACCATAGTCTTATTCTTTGGTCTTCTTTTTAGAATCTTCCACAACAGGGTGCTCTATCACAGTTACAGTGCCGCCAGCTTTTTCAATAGCAGCACGAGCACCTTGTGATATGTGGTCTACTGTAATTTGAACCTTCGCTTTTATCGTCCCTTTTCCAAGAACGCGAAGACTCCGCATGGGCTTATGAAAAAAGCCTGCTTCTGCAAGAAGAGTAGAATCGATAGGCTTAGAAATATCTAAACGCTTAGTGTCAACGGCCTTTTGCAAATCAGAAAGATTAATAATGTTTACAGGATCTTTCTGATGGACGAAGCCACGCTTAGGCAATCTTCTTTGGAGAGGCATTTGCCCTCCTTCAAATCCCTTAATAGCAACACCAGTACGAGCTTTTTGCCCCTTGTGTCCATGTCCTGCGGTTTTTCCTTTACCAGATCCAATCCCACGCCCGATGCGTTTGCGGGATTTCGTGGCGCCTGGATTATCTCTTAACTCATTTAATTGCATGGCTTTAACTTCCTATAGTTCTTTTACTTGGACTAAGTGTTTTACTTTAAAAATCAACCCACGAATAGAGGGGGTATCTTCCAACACTCTGGAACGGTACATTTTGCCAAGACCTAGCCCCTTAAGGCAGAGCTCCTGGTTTTTTTGACGACGAATTGTACTCGCAATTTGCGTCACTTCCAATGTTTTCTTACTGGCCATCTTTCACGTCCTTTACTTCTGCGCTTTCTTTCATGCCTGTTGCCACTTCGCGACGCGCAACGATATCCGAAACTTTCTTGCTTCGACGCATAGCAACCTGACGTGGAGAAGTCACTCTTTTTAATGCATCAAGTGTCGCCTTAACCATGTTATGAGGATTTGTTGTTCCAACACATTTACAAACAACGTCATGAATCCCTAAGGCTTCAAACACCGCACGTGTCGGACCACCCGCGATGATTCCTGTTCCCATGGGGGCAGATCTTACAACCACAAGGCCTGCACCAAAATGACCGGTAATGTCATGATGAAGCGTCCTTCCTTCCCGAAGAGGGATACGAACTAGATTTCGTTTCGCTTTTTCTGTTGCCTTACGAACAGCATCTGGAACTTCACGCGCTTTTCCTAAGCCGCATCCAACACGACCTTTTCCATCCCCTGCAACAACAAGGGCTGAAAAAGTAAAGTTTTTACCGCCTTTAACTACTTTTGCAACACGATTGATGCTCACAAGTTTTTCAACAAAGGCTTGCTGCTCTTGAGATTTTTCTATTTTTTGTGCTTTGGCCATTCTTTAATCTCTCTAAAACTCTAATCCACCGGAACGCGCCCCGTCCGCAAGGGCCTTGACGCGACCATGGTACAAGTACGCGCCTCTATCAAAAATCACACGGGTAACGCCTGCTTTTTTAGCCCGTTCCGCAAGGATTTTACCGACTGCTTCTGCCCCTGCTTTATCATGACCTTTGAGTTTTTTGTCAAAGTCTTTCATTAAAGAGGAGGCCGCAACAAGGGTGTGACCTTTACGATCATCAATCACTTGCGCAAAAATATTTTTATTAGACCGAAATACAGATAGTCTTAAAGCGCCACCTACTGCATTTTTCTTAAGGCGTGCTCTGTTTCGTTTTTGACGACGTTCAATGATATCATTTCGCTTTAACATGGTTATTTCTTCTTTCCTTCTTTGCGAACAATAAACTCATCCGCGTACTTTATTCCTTTTCCTTTATAAGGTTCAGGCGGACGAAGGGCACGGATTTTTGATGCCACATGTCCAACTAATTGTTTGTTTGTCCCTTGAATGGACAAAAGTGTTTGCTTTTCACACTTAATGGTTACACCTTGAGGAATGTCAAAATTGACCTCATGGCTAAACCCAAGCTGCAAGACAAGGATATTTCCTTGAACAGCGGCCCTGAATCCAACGCCATTGATTTCCAAGTTAATTGTGAAGCCTTCTGAAACACCTTGGACAAGATTATTAATGAGGCTTCGATAGGTACCCCAATGTGTCCGTGATTCTTTAGATTCATCAACAGGAATAACCGTAATAAGGTCACCCTCTTGGGAAATTTTTACTTGCTTAGAGAGCTGAAGCTTTTCTTCGCCTAATTTTCCCTTAGCAACCACTTCATTGCTATTGACATGCACCTGAGTTCCCGCAGGAATTTTGATAGGATTTTTACCGACTCGTGACATTTTAACTGATCCTTAAAATACCTGACACAATACTTCACCGCCTACATTCAATTGGCGGGCCATGTGATCGGACACAACCCCTTTTGATGTAGAAAGAATACTAATCCCAAGACCATTATACGGCGTTGGCAATGCGTTCACTTCTGCATAAACACGACGCCCTGGCTTAGATATTTTCTTGATTTCACGAATGGCACTCTCGCCTTCGTAATATTTCAATTCAACTTCAATTTCCTTAACGCCTGGACGAATATCTTCTTCTTTAAAAGAACGAATATACCCTTCTTCCATTAAAACTGAAAGAACTCTTTCTCCTAATTTAGAAGAACGCACACGCACAGCACTCATGTGCCGTTGTTGAGCGTTTCGAATCCGTGTAAGCAAATCTGCAATGGGATCTGTCATTGACATTTTTTTAATCCTTTTCCAATTACCAACTTGACTTTGTCATTCCAGGAATTAATCCCTGGGACGCAAGGTCTCTTAATGCAATACGCGAGAGCGCAACTTTACGATAGTACCCCCGAGGGCGCCCCGAAAGAGCACAACGATTCCGAAGACGAATCTTCGCCCCATTGCGCGGAAGCTCTGCAAGCTTTAATGTCGCTTCAAACCGCTCTTCAACACTCACTTTTTTGTCACAAACAACAGCCTTGAGCTTTGCACGACGGGCTTTATAGGCATCAACAACCTTCTTTCGGTTGAGGTTATTTTCAACAATACTTTTCTTCGCCATTCTTTTTTATCTCCTTAAGCGCTAAATGGAAAATTAAACTTCCGCAAAAGCGCTTTGGCTTCTTCATTTGTTTTTGCGGTGGTCACAACACAAATATCCATTCCTCGAATTTCATCGATCTTGTCGTAGTCGATTTCTGGGAAAACGATTTGTTCTTTCAATCCGAAAGCATAGTTCCCACGACCATCAAAGCTCTTTGGAGGAAGACCTCTAAAGTCCCGAACGCGAGGAAGAGCAACGTTCACCAAGCGATCTAAGAATTCGTACATATGGGACTTACGAAGAGTTACCTTCACGCCCACATCCATTCCTTCACGAAGCTTAAATCCCGCAATGGATTTACGTGCCTTGCGGACTATAGGCTTTTGCCCTGCAATCTTTGAAAGATCTACTAGTGCTGCATCTACTTTCTTTCCATCACGGGTTCCTTCGCCAATACCCATGTTAATGACTATTTTTTCAAGGCGAGGCGCTTCTAATGGGCTCTTGTACTTAAATTCCTTTATAAGCTCAGGACGTACAACTTTGTTATAGTGTTCTTTTAAACGCGTCATTTTTCAAACTATCCATCTATTCTTTTTCCAGAGCGCTTTGCAACCCGGATTTTCTTACCATCTGCCCCAATTTCAAATCGAATACGAGTCGCACGACCTGTCTCAGGATCAACATGCGCTAGATTCGACAAATGAATCGGAAGCTCTTTTTCAACAATTCCACCTTCAGGATTAACAGCTGAAGGGCGCACATGCCGCTTAACAACATTGATGCCTTTAACAAGGGCTTTGTCTTCAGATTTTAAAACCTTTAGAACTTCGCCTTTAGAGGTTTTGTTTCGTCCTGTTGTAACAACAACCATATCCCCTTTTTTAATACGACTCGCCATTATAGAACCTCCGGCGCCAATGAAATGATTTTCATAAAATTCTTTGCTCTGAGCTCACGTGTCACAGGACCAAAGATACGGGTCCCAATAGGTTCCCCTTGGTTATTAATAAGGACGGCTGCATTAGTGTCAAACCGAATTTCTGTTCCATCACTCCGACGAACGCCACGCGCTGTTCTTACGACAACCGCTTTATGGACATCCCCTTTTTTAACTTTTCCCCGAGGAATCGCATCTTTAATGGAAACGACGATAATATCACCCACCGCAACGGACCGACGCTTGGATCCTCCAAGCACCTTTATACACTGAACGCGCTTCGCTCCAGAGTTATCGGCCACATTTAAATTTGTTTGCATTTGAATCATGACAAAACTCCGCCTTACTCAGCACTTGCTATTGTTTTAACTAACGTCCAGGTCTTTGTTTTAGATATAGGACGGCATTCTTGGATTTCAACGACATCTCCGATTTTTGCTGCATTTTGTTCATCGTGCGCAGCATATTTTTTAGAGCGTGTAATATATTTTTTGTAAACAGGATGCATCAAGCGACGGTCAACGGAAACAACGATTGTTTTGTTCCCCTTGTCACTTACAACGACTCCATTTAAAACTCGACGTGGCATTTTTTCTTCCTTTTATCCCTTAATTCTGCGTTCCCGCAGCAAATTTTTCTCCAATGACCGTTTTAATCCGTGCAATGTCACGACGCACTTGGCGTACCCGTGCCGTTTGCTTTAATTGCGCACTCGATGCCTGAAATCGAAGATTGAACAATTCTTTCCTCAGGTCAAGGATTATTTTCTTCAAGTCCGCTACTTTTTTGTCTCTTAACTCAATCGCCTTCATTTTTTAACCCTTTATATAACCCGAGCAATGAACTTTGTCTGAACAGGCAACTTCGCAGAAGCCAATTCAAACGCACGACGGGCCAATTCTTCCGTAACGCCTTCAATTTCAAACATAATACGACCTGGCTTTACACGGCAGGCCCAGTATTCAGGAGTTCCTTTTCCTTTTCCCATACGTACTTCGGCTGGTTTCACAGAGACCGGCACATCCGGGAAAATCCGAATCCACACACGTCCCGCTCTTTTTAAGTGACGCGTTACAGCACGACGGGCTGCCTCAATCTGACGAGCCGTTACACGATCCGCTGTGATTGCTTTTAAACCATAGGTGCCAAAATTAAGGGCATAACCACCCTTTGCAACACCGTGGATGCGTCCTTTAAACGCTTTCCTAAATTTTGTACGCTTTGGAGCTAACATTATCCTTCACCTTAATTATCGACTCAAAACACCTTCCCGAACGCGCTTATCTTGCGCAAAGGGATCATGTTCCATAATTTCGCCTTTAAAAATCCATACTTTAATGCCACAGGTACCATACGTTGTAAACGCTGTAGAAGTCGCATAATCAATATCTGCACGAAGGGTATGAAGAGGAACGCGACCTTCACGATACCACTCAACCCGAGCAATTTCTGCCCCACCCAAACGACCCGAGCAGTTTACTCGAATACCAAGAGCGCCTAATTTCAAGGCAGATTGCACAGCTTTTTTCATTGCCCGACGGAAAGAAACACGACGCTCTAATTGTTGCGCAATGCTATCTGCCGCTAGTTTTGCATCAGCCTCTGGCTTCCGCAATTCTAAAATGTTAATGGAAACATCCATGCCAACCATTTTAGAAATATCTTTTTTCAATACATCTAAATCAGTCCCCTTCTTACCGATAATAATACCGGGGCGCGCTGAATAAATAGTAATCACCGGTTTTTTCGCAGGCCGTTCAATAACAACCTTTGAAACCGCCGCTGCTTTTAATTTATCCATCACAAACTGACGAATTTTTAAATCTTGTTGGAGAAGAGATGCATAGTCTTTTCCTGCAAACCATCTTGAATCCCAGGTTCGATTGATATTCAACCGTAAACTAATTGGATTGACTTTTTGACCCATTAGGCGATCTCCTCACGTTCTTTTACAATAATTCTCACGTTGCTATAAGGTTTTTCAATCCGTGTTGCCCGTCCTCGTGCGCGCGCTTGAACCCTTTTCATTACTAATGCTTTCCCCACACTTACATGGGAAACATAAAGTTGGTCAATATCAAGACCATAATTATTTTCTGCGTTTGCAATGGCTGAGAGTAATACTTTTCTTACCTCTTGTGCAATACGTTTTCTAGAAAATGTTAAATTAGCAAGAGCCTCATTAACGGCTTTATCGCGAATAAGTCCCGCAACTAATGAAAGCTTACGGGGTGACACACGTAGCATCGTCCCTTTCGCTAAAGCTTCGTTCTCTTGAAGCGTTCGTTGAAATGCTGGCTTGCTCATGGCTTATCCTCTTTTCGCTTTTTTGTCTGCCCCGTGACCATAAAAAGTCCGCGTGGGGGCAAATTCACCAAACTTATGACCAATCATGTTTTCTCCAACATAGACAGGAATAAATTTGCGGCCATTGTGCACCCCAAAAGTTAATCCCACGAATTGGGGCATAATAGTCGAACGACGGGACCATGTTTTAATCACGTCTTTTTTTCCTGATTGACGACTTGTTTCAGCCTTCTTAAGAAGGTAACCGTCAACAAAAGGGCCTTTCCAAACTGATCTCGCCACTTTTTACTCCTTATTTCTTACGTCTTGTCACAATAAATTTGCTAGAAGCTTTCTTACGGCTCCGTGTTTTCTTACCCTTCGTATGCTTACCCCAAGGAGAAACAGGATGACGCCCTGCAGCTGTCTTTCCTTCACCTCCTCCATGAGGGTGATCAACCGGGTTCATCGCGACACCACGAACCGTTGGACGAATACCCATCCAGCGATTACGACCGGCTTTCCCGATGCTAATGTTTTTCTGATCAGGGTTTGACACCGCACCGATAACAGCACGACAAGTCAATGGAATCATCCGAACTTCTCCAGAAGAAAGACGGATAATCGCAACTCCCGTATCACGACCTACATATTGAGCGTATGTACCAGCGGAACGAACAATCTGCGCACCCTTTCCAGGTTTCATTTCAATGTTGTGAATCACACTTCCCACCGGAATGTTTCCAAGTGGCATTGCATTTCCTGGTTTTACGTCTGCTTTTTCAGAAGCAGAAATAACCTTATCGCCAACGTTTAGACGTTGTGGAGCGATGATGTAAGAATATTCCCCATCTTCATAGCGAATAAGCGCGATAAAAGCTGTCCGATTTGGATCGTATTCAATACGTTCCACAACGGCAGGGATATCAAGCTTCGTGCGCTTAAAGTCGATAAGTCTATAACGCCGTTTATGACGACCCCCGATATGTCGAGTGGTTATACGACCGTGAGCGTTACGCCCCCCAGTCCTAACAAGGCCCTCCGTTAATTCCTTTAACGGTTTGCCTTTCCATAACTCCTTACGATCCACCAAAATTAATTGGCGCATTGATGAGGTAACTGGTTTATATTGCTTTAATGCCATGGCTTAAATTCCTGCACTCATATCGATTGTTTGACCTTGCTTTAGAGTCACAATGGCCTTTTTAAAATCTGACCGTTGACCGCGGCGACCTTTAAATACTTTTTTCTTTCCCTTGTTAAGAATTGTATGAACCTTCGACACCTCTACCTTAAACAAGGTTTCGCAAGCTTCCTTAATCTCAGGCTTTTCTGCCCAACAAGCAACTTCGAAAACGTATTTATTAAACTGAGAAAGAGACGTTGCCTTTTCTGTCACGATCGGGCGACGAATCACTTCAAACAGCTTTTCTTCATTTAGTTTTATTTGTGTTTTTGCCATTTCTATCCTCTTACGCTAACCGTGCTTCCAGATGATGGACGGCATCTTTGGATAATACCAACATGGTTCTTTTCAAAATGCTGTGAACATTCGCACCTTGTTGTGCCAAAACATCCACCCCTACAATATTGCGGGCCGCACGAACAAAAGGTTGGTTGAGGTCAGTTCCATCAATAAAGAGGACTGAACTCCAGCCATTTTTTTCAAGCAATGCTGCAAAGTTCTTAGTTTTAAATTCATCGCCTTTGAAAGAATCAACAACTACAAAATTCTTCTGGGCAATCTTGCTCGCAAGTGCAGAACGTAACCCTAATTTGCGAACCTTTTTTGGAAGGTCGTGGCTATGGTCTCGAACCTGCGGACCAAAAACAATACCACCACCTCGCATTTGCGGAGCACGAATCGTTCCTTGACGGGCACGACCGGTTCCTTTTTGGCGAAACGGTTTCTTGGTTGACCCACTCACCCCGCTAATTCCCTTTGTTTGATGGGTTCCCGCTTGACGCTTTGCAAGCTGCCACCGCACCACACGATGCATAATATCTGTACGGATTTCGCCCCCGAAGACAAGTTCATTCAGGGTAATTTCCTCAACTTTTTTATTATTCAAATCTACAACTGGCCATTTCATTTTATTCATTCCTTATGACGCACGTTTTTGCTTTTTGACCGCATCGCGCACACGCACTCGTGTCCCTTTATGTCCAGGAATCGATCCCTTGATAAACAGAAGGTTCTTATCTTCATCTATTTGGACGATTTCAAGATTCTGGATTGTGACACGTTCGTGCCCATAATGTCCAGCCATCTTCTTACCTTTAAAAACACGACCTGGATCTTGACGATTTCCTGTTGATCCATGAGAACGGTGAGAAACAGATACACCGTGAGACGCACGAAGACCACCAAAGTTGTGGCGCTTCATTGCTCCGGAGAATCCCTTACCAATCGTTAGACCGCTAACATCAACAAATGTTCCAAGATCAAAATGAGTGGCTTTAACCTCAGCCCCTACTTCTAAGTAGTTCTCTGGGCTCACACGAAATTCACTTACCTTGCGCTTCAAAGGAAGCTTTGCTTTAGCAAAAATACCGCGATTCGATTTAGAAACTAATATTTCTCTGGTTTTACCATGCCCAAGCTGAACAGCACTGTAGCCGTCTTTTTCAATGGTCTTGTGACCGATCACTTGACAATCGTCGACTTGTACAACTGTCACAGGAACGTGGTCTCCTTTTTCTGTAAAGAGACGCGTCATTCCAAGCTTTGTTCCAACTAAACCTGCTCTCATCGTCATCCCCTTATAGCTTAATCTCAACATCAACACCGGAAGCAAGCTCTAATTTCATCAGAGCATCAACCGTTTGCGGTGTCCAATCAACAATATCCAGCACGCGCTTATGCGTCCGAATCTCAAACTGTTCACGAGACTTCTTATCAATATGCGGAGAACGGTTCACCGTAAATTTTTCAATGTGCGTTGGCAAAGGGATAGGACCACGAACAATCGCCCCCGTACGCTTTGCTGTATTAACGATTTCGTGCGTGGACAAATCCAGTACACGATAATCAAAAGATTTTAATCTAATTCTAATGTTTTGTGTTTCCATAACACACCTATATAATTGGGGGATTGAAAAAAGGCAAGAGCCCCCGGCCAAAAAAAGAGTTTATTCGATGATTTTTGCAACCACACCGGCACCCACAGTGCGTCCGCCTTCACGAATCGCAAACCGCAGACCTTCGTCCATCGCAATTGGAACAATCAAATGAACTTCCATCGTGATGTTATCCCCTGGCATCACCATCTCGGTTCCTTCAGGTAATACAACGCTTCCTGTCACGTCCGTTGTTCTAAAGTAGAACTGTGGACGGTAGTTGTTGAAGAACGGTGTATGCCGCCCTCCTTCTTCCTTCGTCAAGATATACGCTTCACACTTGAACTTTGTGTGCGGTGTAATACTTCCAGGCGCTGCCAAAACTTGTCCGCGCTCAATGTCTTCTCTCTTCGTTCCTCGAAGAAGCGCTCCAATGTTGTCTCCAGCTTCTCCACGGTCCAACAACTTCCGGAACATTTCAACACCAGTAACTGTCGTCTTCGTTGTCGGACGAAGTCCCACAATTTCAACTTCTTCTCCAACCTTAACCACGCCTCGTTCAATACGACCCGTTGCAACAGTTCCACGCCCTGAAATTGAAAACACGTCTTCAATAGGCATCAAAAATGGCTTGTCAATCTCTCGTTGCGGTTGCGGAATATAACTGTCCACAGCGTCCATCAATTTCAAAATTGCTTCTTCGCCAAGAGCAGGGTTCTTCCCTTCTAACGCACAAAGGGCTGATCCTCGAACCACAGGAATATCATCCCCAGGAAACTCATAGCTTGACAACAATTCACGGATTTCCATTTCCACCAAGTCCAAAAGCTCAGGATCATCCACCTGGTCGCACTTGTTCATAAATACCACCAACGCTGGAACGCCAACCTGACGCGCCAACAAAATGTGCTCCCGTGTCTGAGGCATCGGCCCATCCGCTGCAGAGACCACCAAAATACCGCCGTCCATCTGCGCCGCACCCGTGATCATGTTCTTCACATAGTCCGCGTGCCCAGGACAGTCAACGTGCGCGTAGTGACGCTTGTCTGTTTCATACTCAACGTGCGCTGTCGAAATCGTAATCCCACGCGCCCGCTCTTCAGGTGCTCCGTCAATCTGATCATACGCCTTGAATTCTGCTTGACCCCGTGCCGACAACACCTTCGTAATGGCCGCTGTTAACGTCGTCTTACCGTGGTCTACGTGTCCAATCGTTCCTATGTTACAATGCGGCTTCTTCCGCTCAAACTTTTCCTTCGACATCTTCTTTTCC
>Ga0194129_10001609_pt1 | contig 36588 bp, 32 predicted proteins | sample TA2KigCa35mmetaG_FD_150862 | JGI IMG/M metagenome (GOLD analysis project Ga0194129, IMG submission 150862) | Freshwater microbial communities from Lake Tanganyika, Tanzania - TA2015038 Kigoma Deep Cast 35m | ecosystem: Environmental > Aquatic > Freshwater > Lake | place: Tanzania: Lake...
ATGACAAAAAATCAAAGCGTCTATAAGCCTCTTTTTCGAGCGGTGCGATCAGTTTTTGTTGCGAGGAGGGAAGCCTGAATTGGAGATAGTTTATCACTTGTCGAATAACCTCTTTAGATGTCGGCTTTTCAAGGTTTTCTAGATGCTGCATTGCCTCTGGGCTGGAAATAATCGACTCCCTGATTTTATTTAACTGAGTAATTCTTCTCAAAGACCAGGCGAAAAAAAGCCAAACTGGATTCAAAAAAAACTCATTTAGACAGAAAAGGTAAGGATTTTTGAAAAAAAGTTCGGTGATATGTGTAGATGCGGACCCCTTAATAATAAAAAATATAAACAAAGCGTTGATGACAAATCGCACCGATTGGGAAAATGCAAAGAAAGTCAGGATTCCTGTCTTGTTTTTAGTGGTAGCATGGGAAATCATAAAGTAGGTGATTAGGGCAGTAAAAGTCCAGGAAAGGGTAAAAAAGATAAAAAAAACTAGATGGGGAGGATACTGAAACCTCTGGAAGATAGGATTGCTCATTAAAGCAGTCAAATCGGTCAAATCCCTCAACAAAGGGACCGCAAAAAAGAGCATTACTGAAAAAAGAATGAAAATTTTCTTATAAAAAAGCTCTTTTGGATGTTTGAGTAGGTCTGTCAATACCATACAAGAACCTCAATCTTTAAATTTATCGGTTTTAAGTGCTTTGATGCACCTGTATTTTATCTGTTTTATTATTTATTGAGGTAAATAAATTCCTGTTTAGAACATGAAATCCAAATCTTTAAATTGAATTCCAACACCGCACAATAAAAAGTTCTTAACAGCCTCTTAAAGGGTGGCTTTAAGATTTTTAAGCCGAAGTTTAAACGGAAAAGGGTATAAAAAGAATGCCCACGGGCTACAAAATAACCAAAGTAGCGTCAAAAAAAATTTGTATACTTCAAAAGGGGGATTTTCCAACGAAAAAATAGATAGGCTCTTTTCCCAGAGTAAACGATTTTCCAAACACATTTGTAAGAGCCATACCGGGATTAGAAAAAAGGGTTTTTGTTTTTGAAAAACAAAATAGTCCAGTGCAAATGCAAACCATAGCCAAAGAATCGGCATCACATAGATATCAAGGACTACTTTTTTTAAAAGTGGGCCAAAATCTAAAACAAAGGCCCCTTGAGGAGTATTTTGAAGATCCAAATAGAAAAAAATCTTACCGAGAAGAACAAGGATCGGAAAGTAAAAAAAATTTAGCACTCTTAAAAAAATTGTTATTTTTTTCATAAACGACATTTTCTTACATATAAGAAAAATAAAGAAAAAAAACAACTAGGCTTAGTTAGCAGAGGACAGCTGTTTTATAGCTGACAATTTTTTTGAGGTCAGATAAAAATTTTACCAAAGTCGATTCCTCATGGTCTTGCCTTAGATACAGGGAAAGACCAGAAGGGGTCTCAATCACGATCCAGCCTTTTTGCGACAGCTCTTGTTTATAAGTCTGTTTTTTGGAGGTAGAAATATGGATGGAAAATTTTTGTATAGAGAGATCAAAGCCTAGTTTTTTTATTGACTCGAAAACAAAAACCGTTTTTTCCAAAAGCTCTTTTTTTTCTTTTTGCAATGTAGGTAGAAGATCTAAAGAGGTGTGCATTGCGGCAAGGACGTAAGGGGGTAGCAAATAGTGGGGCGTTGTCACAAAGAAAAGAGAGTGTAGCGGATCCTCAATCAGGTAAAAATCTGCAAAGGGTGGAAAGGTAGTCTGGATGAGGGGCGCTTTTAGATGCGTTTCAAATCCTGTCGCAACAAGACCCAAAGGATCTTTTTCGAATGTTTGGAATAGAAAATCTGCCTGCTCTTCATTGATCCAGTTGAGGATATGCGCTTTTAATCCCTTAAGGTCCAAAGTTGAAAAAAAAGCCTTGGGACTGAAGCGTTGCAATAAAGCATTTTGCAATTCAAGGTGCTCTGCTTGAAACCTTTTTTGAAAGGATCCCACCCCCATTTTCTCCACCCATTTTAACTGTTCACTTTGAACGTAAGGATGGTACTGAAATCCAAACGGGTCAAGGATCGAAAAGTCATTTTGCAGATATTTGCCCTCAAGCGCTTTAAGGAAATTAAAGCGCTTTTGCTCTTCTTTTTTTCTCATTTTGAGTTGCAAAATGTGGTAAATCGATTCGAGATTCGGTTTCATTTTAGAGGTGAAAGTTCGTGGTTTGGGTTTTTTTAAGTTAGACTACATGGATTTTTCCGGGAAGGACGTCACCATATACAAAGCCCTGTTTTTTCATCTCATGTGTATGGGGATCTTTAGGCTGATCCACATAAACTAAATTATCGCGTCCGAAGGTCACAAGTAAATAGAGCTGATGGGAAAAATCGGGGAGAGGATCTAGAGAGAACGGATATTTTGAGCTAAAAAATGTGATGCTTTTGGGGTGCATTGGTAAAGGGTGGAGAATCCCTTTGGCCTGCTCTATATCTACAAGAGGGTCTTGAGAAATGGCCCTTTCAGAGACAAGATGGATCATACATCCAATTTCTAAGCCCTGAAAACAGCTCACATCATCCAAACTTGTGTAATGATAAAAAAGAGGTGGGAGGGTCTCATCAGACTCATTTTGGGTTTTATCAAAGGTGCGAAATATTTGAGTAAAACCTAATTTGATTTTATGGAGCCCGCTAAGCTGAGATACAATCTCTAAAAACTTTCTTTGAGTGATAAACTTTTCTAGAAGAGCGCTCTCTTCATGGAGGTTCCACCCCTCTTGAAATGTTGTTTTTAAGGTTGTCTCGCTGAGATTTTGATGTTTTTGTTTGAGTTTAAGTTTGAGCAAACTGTCGCATTCGCGACTGATTTCGTGGAGCTCTTCTTCGCTTAAAAGATTTTCTAACTCGATGAAACCCTTGTCCTTATAAAAAGAGACTAACTTAGGGGGAAGATCGTAACGCATATCACCGAGAGGTCTATTTTGAACATGACAAAAAAGGGTAACTGATCCAACATAAATTCTCAAGATGCTTCCTTACGAAAAGATAGAACAGATTCTTTCCTATCCCTTTAAGAACAGGGAAATTTTATTAATGGCGATGACGCATCGCTCCTACTTGAATGAATCGAGTCAGGATCTAAAGTCCTACGAAAGGCTTGAGTTCCTTGGCGACAGTCTTCTCAATTTTTTTGTTACCGATACGCTTTATAGAAAATACCCCGAATACAAAGAGGGCGAGCTCTCCTCCTTAAAGGCAAGGCTTGTTTCAAAAGAGGCCTGTAGTTTCTATCTTTCACACTTTGACCTTCTTCCATTCCTTTTGATTGCAAAAGGGGAGTTGGCGATGATCGAGCGCTCAAAAAAAGGGATTATGGCGGATCTTTATGAGGCAATTTTAGGGGCTATTTTCCTTGATGGGGGATTTTTGGCGGCTGAGGAGTTTTTTTTAAAAAGCGCTCAGCTACACTTTCAACATCTAAAAGAGAGCTCTAAAAAAGATTTTAAAGCGCTTTTACAAGATTACACTCTTCGTACCATGAAAAAGCTTCCCAGTTACGAGGTTCTATTTGAGGAGGGCCCAGAACACAAAAAAAGCTTTTTAGTAGCTGTTTTTGTGGACGAACAGGAGGCGGGGCGCGGAAGAGGGTCTACAAAAAAAGAGGCTGAACAGGCGGCAGCAATGGAAGCGGTTCTTTACCATGGATGGCAAGATGAGCAAACAAAAACTCGGTTATAGTTGTCGTTCCTGCAGCCAATTTTTTACAAAATGGAGCGGGATATGTCCAAAGTGTGCAGAATGGAACACGCTTGAAGAGGATGTCTTTATTCCGGTTGAAAAAACCCGTTTTGAAAGCCATAGAGTATCTCACAATAGACCTGAGCTCATCCACGAAATCAAAGCATCGGAGGGTCAACGCACAGCTACAAACATCACGGTTGTCGATCGTCTTTTGGGTGGAGGTGTTGTCGAGGGTTCTTTGATTCTGATTGGGGGAGACCCCGGAATTGGAAAAAGCACACTGATGCTTCAGCTGTCCGAGGCGTTTTCAACACAGGGAAAAACAGTGCTCTATGTCTCAGGCGAAGAGTCAAAAGAGCAGGCGGCACTAAGAGCCAAACGTCTAGGGATCAAAACAGATAAGATTTACCTTTTTTCTGAAACACTATTTTCAGAAATCAAAAAAGCGATAGACGCGATCAAACCGCAACTTTTAATTATCGATTCTGTTCAGATTGTCTATAAGGGGGAACTTCCCTCATTGCCTGGCTCTGTTACCCAGGTTAAAGAGATTGCAATGGAGGCTATGCACATCGCAAAAGGGGAAAAAATCACCACCTTTTTAATTGGGCATGTTACAAAATCGGGTGAACTGGCCGGACCCAGAGTTCTTGAGCATATCGTAGACACGGTTTTGGATTTTGAAGGGGATCGCGAGCATGGATACCGGATCTTGAGATCGACAAAAAACCGTTTTGGACCTACAGATGAGATTGCACTTTTTCAGATGGGTACAAAAGGGCTTAAAGAGGTCTTAAACCCCTCAGAGGCTTTTTTAAAAGAGCGGATCAAAGATGTCGCTGGCTCGGTGATTGTCCCTACTATGGAGGGTTCGAGCGCATTTTTGGTGGAGGTGCAAGCTTTAGTTGCGCCTACAAACTTCTCTACCTCTTCACGAAAATCGACCGGGCTTGATCAAAACCGCCTGAGTTTATTACTGGCAGTCCTTGAAAAAAGGGTAGGCTATACATTTCAATCAGTAGATGTATTTGTGTCTGTGGCAGGCGGAATGAAAATAGTCGAGCCCGCAGCAGATCTTGGCGTATTAATGTCGATCGCTTCCTCTTTTTCAAAACGCTCAATCAATTCCGAAACCGTTGTGATCGGGGAGGTCGGCTTGACGGGGGAGATCCGCTCTGTAAGTAGGATAGAGAGTCGTCTAAAAGAAGCCATTCACATGGGATTCAAATACGCAGTAATTCCGAAAAAAAATAGTGTGGGGCTTCCCGACTCTATCACGAAAAAACTCACGATATTTGGGGTGGATCTGGTTGAAGAGGCTATAGGCCAGCTCTTGTCGAGAAAGGGGGGAACATCTACAATACAAACCAAAAAAGTGGATTATGCTGGAACTACTGGAGCTTCTTAAAACTGCCGAAATTTCGACTGTTCAGGATGTGGCAAAAACCGCCTATGCTGTCGAAATTCTAGATTTGGGACTAAAATATTCTTTAAAAAAACCATCTTTTTGTGGTTTCAAAAATGCCTCAGACCTTTACCTATCTTCTTTCTCTTTTTTAAGCTGTAGCTCTTTTTTGAATTCATCGAGCAATAAATCATCAAAAACACAGAACCAGGATTACCGGATGCAAGAACCTTATAAACTTTTTGAGCTTAAATATAGTTATGACGCTCTTGAACCCTATATCGATGCGAAGACAGTAGAACTCCATTACTCTAAACACACAAAGACCTATGTAGATAAGGCAAACGAAGCCCTGATTGGATTACAAAAGCCCAACATTACAGAGGCACAAGCTTATGAATTATCAAAACAGCTCGATGACAATGTCGGTGGAGTTTTGACCCACCAACTCTATTTCAATTGTCTTGCAAAATCCAAAGAAAAAGGGGGAACGGGGGGTGTTTATCCAACCTCTGGAGCTTTTTATGAGGCAGTAAAAGCTCGTTATGGCAGTTTTGATGGACTGAAAGAGGCTCTCAAAAAAGGGGGATTGTCCCGTTTTGGATCGGGCTGGGTTTTTTTACACCAAGATCTTTCCATTACAACAGCACCCAACCAAGAGTGGCCTAGAGGAAAAAAACCGATTTTAGGAATTGATGTTTGGGAGCACGCCTATTATTTAAAATATCAAAATAGAAGAGTTGAGTATTTGGATAATATCTTCTATGTGATCGACTGGAACTACGTAGAATCCCTGTTTAAATCTTAAAATTTTTTTGAGGGACTTTATGACTTTAGTAGATCTTATCCGGCAAAAAAGAGAGGCTAATAAAATAGGTTGTGCCGGAACAGGTGGGTTTGACGGCTGGCTCAATTGTCCAAAATGCCAACAGTTTGTTGAAGAAAAAACGCTTATTGTTAAGCTGAAGGTTTGCCCAAATTGCGAGCACCATTTTCGTCTTTCAGCTAAAGAGCGTGTGGATTTGTTGGTCGATAAGGGAACTTTTGAGGAAAAATTTAGTGCTTTGGAATCCAAAGACCCTTTAGGTTTTCATGACACAAAATCCTATAAGGCCCGTTTGAAAGAGGCTAAAGAGAGTACAGCTCTCAAAGATGCGGTTATCACGGGTGTAGGCCAAATTGAGGGCGCAAGCTTTGCTTTGGCAGCGATGGATTTCCAATTTATTGGGGGATCATTAGGTTCTGTTGTTGGAGAAAAACTTACAAGGCTTGTTGAGGAAGCGATTTTGGATTCTCTTCCCCTAGTCATCGTAAGCCAATCGGGTGGCGCTCGGATGCAAGAGTCTATTTTTTCATTGATGCAGATGGCTAAGGTATCTCAAGCAATTAAAAGGTTTCATGAAAGAGGCCTTTTTTTTATTTCTATTTTGACAGATCCGACGATGGGAGGTGTCACCGCCTCTTTTGCCTCTTTGGGAGATATTTTAATAGCTGAACCCAAAGCTTTAATAGGTTTTGCCGGTGCTAGAGTGATTGAACAAACAATCAAGCAGAAATTACCCTCAGATGCCCAAACTGCTGAATTTCAACTCAAGCATGGATTGATCGATAGGATTGTACATCGCAAAGACATGAAAAAAGAGGTACGCTCTTTTTTCAAGCATTTCTTAGGAGTCTGATGGAAAAGCAAAAAGTTTTGTTAAAGAAAATAAGAGAGTCTGTAGCGACTCCTTTTTATGCCACCCAATTGGCGGCTGGTGCAGATGTGTGTGCGGATCTTGAGGAAGCGCTAGTAATTCCCAGTCAGTCTACTGCACTAATACCAACAGGTCTTTTTTTTGAAATTCCTGAGGGTTTTGAGATTCAAGTACGCCCTAGAAGTGGCCTTGCACTCAAGTTTGGTATCACTGTTTTAAACACCCCTGGAACCATAGATGCTGATTACAGAGGCGAGCTTAAGGTTATTCTGATCAATCACTCAAAAATCGATTTTGTGGTGGAGCCCAAAATGAGGATCGCTCAAATAGTATTAGCTAAAGTGGAGCAGGCCGATTTTCTAGAGGCAGCGCTTTTAAGCGAATCCGAAAGAGGATCTAATGGATTTGGCCACACCGGCACCGGAACCAAAAATTTTGTAGAAAAAACTTGAGTAATTTAAAGAGGGAAGATGTTATTGTCACAGCTTTTACCAACGCTAGCGATCATTCCTGACACGATTGTTTTTTTCGAAAAAGCATCACAAAAAGAGGTGATCGACGCCCTTTTCTTAAGTGTTCTGGAATTTTTGGAAGGATTGGACACAAAAAAAATAAAACAGAAAATTTTAGACAGAGAGGGGCTCTCCTCAACTTGCATTGGAGCGCAGATCGCTATTCCTCACGTCAAAGTAGAGGGGCTAGACCGGTTTATTCTTTCTTTGGGCATTCATAAAGAGGGGGTAGACTGGTGTTCTTCGGATGGGATGGGAGTCCACTTAATTTTATTAATCCTGGGCCCCGATGTTGAGCCGATTTATTACTTGAATTACTTGTCGAGCTTGACGCGACGATTGAAAAACCATAAGCTCAAAGATAAGCTTTTGAGCTCTCAAACTGCTCAAGAGGCGTTTGAGATATTTAAGACCGAGGATGAATCATGGATCTAAAGTTAGAAGAAGTTGCATCACTACTGCACGTCTCTGAAAGCACTGTTGAACGATGGGTTCAAGAGTTTGATTTACCCTCTTATCGTTTACAGGGGCAGCTTTTATTTTCAAGATCCGAAACTGAGAGCTGGATTTTGCGTCAATCTAGTAAAAAGGATGACCTTCTCTTTAATAAAGAGGAAAATCAGGAAGGGGGATGGCAAACTTTTTCGCTTTATCGTGCGATTCACCGTGGAGATGTGGTATTTATAGAATCTAACTCGAAAGAGAGTGCAATTGATGAGGTGATTTCCCATGTCGGTAAAGATCTTGGGATTGACCGGGTATCGATGGTGGAGCTGTTGATCGACCGGGAAAAGCTGATGACGACAGCCCTTGGTTCTGAGGTTGCTATACCCCATACAAGAGAGTGCCTCATCAGAGGCCCCCACGATGTGGTAGTAGTTGCCTTACCAAGAAGGCCGATCGATTGGAATGCACTGGATCAAAAAGGGGTGAAAGTCCTTTTCTTTTTATTCGCTTGTGATGATAAACGCCATCTCAATCTTTTGGCAAAGATTGCCCATCTAGCCTCTAGTAAAAGTTTAATTGAGAAGATTAAAGGGGGAGTTGATAAAAACACCCTGATGGAATGGATTAGAGATTGGGAGCAGACCCTCAGTCAAAAAGTTTTGCAGAAAGCTTAAATCCTAAGAAGAAATCCGGGTAAAGACCCGGATTTTTGTTTATTTCTTCGCTAGAACCGTTGCAGGAGGCCCAATATTCTCCTCTTCTGTCATTATCTCAATAGTAAACTGAATAATACCCTCTTCAAGAGTTGCTTTGAAGCGCGTCATGCTTTCCGGTTGCTTTTTCAAGATCATTTCTGCAAGAGGCTCTTCAATATAGCGCTCTACTGCTCTTCTAAGAGGTCGAGCCCCTTGGTCTGGTGAGTAGCCTTTTTCGATGATGAAATCGAGCACTTGGTCTGTAAACTCAAGATATACAAACTTTTTGATACAACGTTGATGGAGTTTCTCAAGCTCAAGCAAGGCAATTTTATGAAGATCCTCTTTCTTGAAAGGTAAAAAGATAATCTGGTCGTCAAGGCGGTTTATAAGCTCAGGACGGAAAAATTTACTTGTAGCTTTCAAGATGCCATCGCGAATTGCCTCTTCAGGAACTTCATGGGATCCTGCACCGAAACCTAAGTTTGATCTGTTTGCAAACTGCTCTGAACCGAGGTTCGAGGTCAAAATGATAATAGTGTTTCTAAAATCCACTTTTCGACCTAAAGAGTCGGTGAGCTGCCCATCCTCGAGAATTTGTAGTAGGATGTTGGCTACATCATGGTGAGCTTTTTCAATCTCATCAAAAAGAACGACACAGTGAGGGCGTTGGCGCACCCTTTCGGTAAGCTGTCCACCCTCTTCATGTCCTACGTATCCTGGCGGAGAGCCGATCATACGGGCTACCGTGTGTTTTTCCATGTATTCTGACATATCGACATGGATAAGAGCATCACTTGAGCCAAACATGTAGTTAGCGATAGATTTTGCTAGATGTGTTTTTCCTACCCCAGTAGGCCCTAAGAAAAGGTAGGAACCGATGGGACGGTGAATGTCTTTAATGTCGGCTTTGCTGCGGATTAATGCTTTGCAGCAACGCTCAATCGCCTTACTTTGGCCAATCACCCACTTTTTGAGAGTGTTTTCCATTAAAATCATCCGCTCATGTTCAGACTCGGATAATTTCTTAAGGGGAATACCTGTTGTAGTTGCCAAGACCTCAAGAATATGCTCCTCTCGGATATCGATTCGGGCTTCATCCTTCATTTTTTGCCAATCATGAAGAACCCTTTTTTGGTCATCAATCAGGTTTTTCTCATTGTCGCGAAGACGGGCCGCTTTCTCGTAATCTTGCTGGGCAATAGCGATTTCTTTATCTTTTTTTGCTTTGATAATGGACTCATCCAAATCCTTAAGCGAGGAGGGTTGTCGTAAAGAGATCATACGTTGACGAGCTCCTGCCTCATCGATCAAATCGATGGCTTTGTCTGGCAAAAAGCGGCTGTGGATATATCTTTCAGAAAGAGCAGCTGCAGCATGTAGCGCCTCAGTCGAGTATCGAACTTTATGGTGACGCTCGTATTTATCTTTTAGCCCATTTAATATGAGAATAGTCTCCTCAATCGATGGGGGTTTGACAGTCAATCTTTGAAAGCGGCGCTCTAGAGCGGGATCTTTTTCAATGTGTTTACGGTACTCACTGAAAGTTGTTGCACCAATACACTGTATCTCACCTCTTGCTAGGGCAGGCTTCAAAATGTTCGAGGCATCGATCGCTCCTTCAGCAGCTCCTGCCCCAACTATAGTATGCAGTTCATCGATAAACAATATGATGTTAGGGTTCTTTTTAACCTCATCCATCACAGCCTTGATTCTCTCTTCAAATTGACCACGGTATTTCGTACCGGCAACCATCAAAGAGAGATCTAAAGAGATAATTCGTTTATTTTGTAAAAGCTCAGGGACTTGACCTCTGGCGATCATCATTGCAAGGCCTTCCACAACTGCAGTTTTGCCCACTCCGGCATCTCCAATAAGGGCTGCGTTGTTTTTACGTCGTCGGCAAAGAATCATCGTTAGCCATTCGATCTCATTCTCACGCCCAACAACCGGATCAAGCTCCATGTTTTTAGCCATTTCGGTGAGATCGTATCCATAAGCTGATAGTGCAGGGGTTTTTGTGCTAGCTGCTTTAGAAGCATCAGCGATCGCAGGTCCTTTGGGGGGAGTCGAAAAAGAATTGGGTTCTTTAGGCGCTTGAGATGAGATGGGGGGAGCTTGCGGTGGAATATTGAGGTTAAAGCTATCAAGCTCTTTGAGAATATCTTTACGCATCTCTTTGGGATCAACACCAAAAGCTTCAAGAATTTGGATGGCTACACCCTCATTGAGGCGCAACAATCCTAGTAAAACGTGCTCTGTGCCCACATAGCTGTGCCCAAGATTTTGAGCCTCTTCATGAGCAAACTCAAACAGCTTTTTGACCATACTTGTCAATGCTGGCTCACCGGCAACATAAAGATCCGATCCATATCCGGTAAATCGCTCAACCTCTTTCATCAAGCCGTCAAAATCGAGCTTGTAGAGTTTCAGGATGTTGCTAGCTATCCCGTGTTCTAGTTGTGCAAGTGCCAGCAAAATATGCTCAGTGCCTACGTAGTTGTGTTTCATACGCATTGCGAGCTTTTTTGCAAGGGTCACGCAACTTTTGGCGCGGTTGGTAAAAAACTCAAAAAATGACATCCTTCCTCGTCGTGTTGAAGACCATGACTTTACCTGAAAAAATTGGCCGTATTTTAGTTAATTTTTTTGATTGTATAATTAACTACCTTTTCGGTTTCCCAACCTCTTCTGGGGGTTTAAGCTCCTACTTAACTTTTTTCGGAGTTTTTCACAAGAAATCTAGAGAAATCTTTTCCTAAATCTGTCCACACCCGCTTATACTCATGGCTTTTCGCTTTTATCTCTTTTTTTTAAAGGATTAAAATGATCCGCCAAAACGCAGTTGTTCATAAAGGATTTTTCTTTCGTAAAATTCGTTTGACAACCACGATTCTAGGGTTCTATTGTATTAGGCAAATCAGTTAAAAGCAAATTTTTCGTGGACATTCAAGTAACCGTTCGAACCCCTCAAAGTGCAAACCGGAATATGCAACTAGATCAAGCCCTTTTAGAAAACAAAAACGGAGCTTTTCTAGAATTTCATCGATGGGAAAAGCCGAGCTTTACTCACGGTTTTTTTATTGACCCACTGGACGAGTTTATTTTTAGCGAAAAAATAGATATTGCAAAACGAGCTACTGGAGGCGGTATTCTCTATCATGGTAAAGATCTTTCCTTTGCCCTTTGTTTACCTGATAGTCACCCCCTTTGCGAGAGCGATACAATGAAGCTCTATGAAAAACTCAATCAGCTGATTGGAAGAGCTATTTTAGATGTGCACGATTGCAAAATCTCATCGGAACCAGAAAAAGAATTTTCTTTTCAAGACCCTTTTTGCATGACAAAAGCGACAAAATTTGATTTGACAGTTTTTGACAAAAAAGTTTTGGGATGCGCCATTCGCCGCAAGGGGGGGCGTTCTTTATACCATTGCTCCATTCCTTTACAGATGCCAGTAGCCGATGAGCTCACTCCATTTTTACAAAGAGGCGATGCTTTAGTTGAAAAGATCCTTAAAAACACGTATGCTATTGACTCCGACTGGAACCAATTAAGAGAAAGGATACAAGAGCATGTCACAAAAAATGGATAAAAAAAGGGCCGTTTCTCCTACACGTCAAGAAAATTATCCCGAGTGGTTCCAGGAATGTGTGAAAATTAGCCAGTTGGCCGAGCCGTCTATGGTGCGTGGCTGTATGATTTTCAAGCCTCATGGCTGTGCGTTATGGGAAGAAATAAAATCACAGCTCGATAGAAGGTTTAAAGAGCTCAAGGTCAAAAACGTCTACATGCCCCTCTTTATTCCCGTCAAAGAGCTCCAAAAGGAGGCTGACCACATCGAGGGCTTTGCAAAAGAATGTGCTGTAGTGACTCACCACCGACTCATAACTGACCAAAAAGGGGAACTTGTGGTCGATCCTGAGGCAAAAATGGAAGAGCCTTATGTGGTAAGGCCCACTTCGGAGCTTTTGTTTGGGGATGCTATGTCTAGATGGATCCATTCCTATCGAGACCTCCCCCTACTACTGAATCAATGGGCTAATGTTGTTAGGTGGGAGATGCGTACCCGGCCGTTTTTAAGAACCGCTGAGTTTTTGTGGCAGGAGGGTCATACAGCCCATGCGACAAAGGAGGAGGCAAATGCTTTTAGTAAAAAAATGCTTCATGAGTACGCCCGTTTCGTTAGAGAGTCTTTAGCTATTAGCGTTGTTGAGGGGCAAAAGCCCGAGTCCGAGAAATTTCCGGGAGCAAACATCACCTATACTATTGAGGCGATGATGCAGGACACTAAAGCGTTGCAAGCTGGGACATCCCATGATTTGGGGCAAAATTTTGCAAAAGCCTCCACGATCCGATTTACCGATCAGGCAGGGGAGCTGCAATTTGCACACACTACCTCTTGGGGGATGACAACCCGTTTGATTGGGGCGTTGATGATGGTGCACGGGGATGATGATGGAGCGGTTTTACCACCCAAAGTCGCCCCTGTGCATATTGGAATTGTCCCCTTCTTAATGAAGGACTCAGACCCAAGTCTAATCTTAGGATATATTGACCGACTGCGCCTGTCGTTGGAGAACACCATTTATCATGGGTCCCCTTTGAGAGTTGAGGTGGACCTTTCCGATGAGAGAGCCTCTGAAAAAGCCTGGCGCTTTAAGAAAATGGGAATTCCCCACCTGATCCAGATTGGGATGAAAGAGGTTACGGAAAATACGATTTGTCTTGTCGAAAGAGACATTATGGACAGCTCAAAAGAGACTTTACAAGCAGGCAGTTATGTCGAACATGTTAGTGATCTTCTTGATAGAATGCAGTCCCGGATGTACCAAAAATCGACAGAATTTCGAGAAAAACACACCTTTTTTGCCCATACTAAAGCAGAGGCATATACCTATTTAGAGAGTGGAGTCGGTTTTGTGGAGTGTTTCATAGCGCAAGATCCCTCTATTGAAAAAGAGCTCAAAGATAAGTATAGCGTTACAGTCCGTTGTATTCCTTTAGAAACATTAGAGGAGACGGGGCCATGTATATTTACCGACAAAAAAGGGCAGAAAGCTCTACTTGCTAAAGCCTATTGATTTTGAGAAAAATCCAAAAAACCTTAATCTTTTTTTAAGCATCTTCATAGATTTTTTCGCTTCTTCTATGGGAGTTTGCTAAATTTTTTTATGGAATACATCTAATTAAGAGAGAGTAGAGGGGCAAAAATGCCCCTCGATAATTGTTCTATACTAGGCTTTAAACCATCCTCATTTGTGAATCGAGTAGAGGTTGCCGGGCTGTAGATGAACAATTGTTCAAAAGTGTTTTTTGAATTTTCAGTGCATTTTCAAAATTATTTTTTGCCTTTTCTAGTCGATCGATTTCAGGATTTTTCGATGCTGTCGGGGTGGTGGCTCCACTACGTTGACTATCCTCATCCAGACTACGTTGGATTTCAGCAAGTTTATTTTCTTCAATTTGCTTAAGCCTCTTTTGGAGGGGGGGTAATACTACATCTTTTGAAGTTGTATCCCAATTGTTGAGCTCATTGATAGCATCCTTGAGGTCTTCATGTTCGGATTTTAAGATTTCATTTAAACGTACAACCTTTTCAGAATTGAAAAAATTCATATTTAACAACACAATCAGTGCATCGGTTTCGGATTTTTTTTCGTGAAGTTTACATTTGTATTTCCAATCCCAATTCACAAAGGGGGAATCTTTCAATTCATAGCGACCATTCGAATTTTTCACTACCTCTTTAAAAATTTCACGTTGACTTAAAACGATAGCTGCGACCATGGCTAATTGTTCACTTTCAAATGTCGCGTCTGCAATTTTAAGAAATTGTTGATTATACAATTTACCTACCAAAGTAGGAATTTCGCCCAAAAGGTTAGTTTTAGTGATATTCATTTCTAGATTACGTCCAATCAAAGAAACCACAGTCATCCCAGATCTTATTTGTTGTAACAGTGAGTTTTCAGATTTGCTATCAAATAGCTTCTCGAAAAAAATGCTTATTTTATCGAAAAAATCGAGCTCCTTAAGCTCAAATTGACCGTTTTTGAAAATAATATATTTTTTTTGATTAAAGGTTCTGTCAGTTGCAAATTGGCAAAAGACGTCAGAAGCTTGTTTAATATTTATTTGGGAAAGTTGCATATTATACCTATTTTTATTTTTATACAAGATATTATAATATAATAAATTATTTTAGGTATCAAGCAATTATTTTATTTTTAATTTTAACCCGTTCATTTTGATGTAGTTAAATTTTCAAGTATTTTTTACACCGTTTTCAAAACGGTCCTTAAAAAGGTCAAAGGGATAGGTATTCCGCCGAATTTTCGGGTTTTTTTTGGCTTTGCGAGGTAGGTGAGTTTTTGGAAAGTTTTTGGGGTGATCCATCTGAAAAGGGCAGAATTTTATCAAAAATTCCTGCTACGTCTAAGGCGACATTTTTGAAAAAATCGGTTGTTTGATCTAAAATGTCAGGGCTACGTGGGCGGATAGGTTCTTTTACGGCACCCTGTTTGTTCGTAGAATTTCTGGGTGGGTGGACGTAAAAAACATCCTCATGGTCAGAATTTGTTTTTGGCCTCAACATTTGGGGTTTTTCTTCAGGGGGAAGGACGCTAAATCTTACTTTTTGGACAGGCTTTTCTTTTGGTTCCTCTAAATATGTGTCTGTTTGAATCTCAACAGAGGCTTTTTGAGGTACCTTAAAGGGATACCTTAAAATGATAGAATTTTTTTGTGGTTCCTCTTTAAGCGCGCCCACATTTTCAACTTTTAAGGTATTTGTAGGCTCTGATGGAGGTAGGGTTTGTACATCGGGTGGAGTTTTACTCCCATAAGGCTCTTTACTTACTACAGAGGTTTGGCAAGAGGGCTTATCTTGGTTTTTTTCACCACGTATTTTAGTGCTTAAATTAAGCTTGGGCTCGATTGATTTCTTACTCGAGGGGTCTTTTTTATCTTTCCTAGGCAATTTTGGATCAACTTTTTTTTCTAAAACTAGTTTTTGCTCAAAAAAGGGTTTTTTTGGGACATGATCTAATGGTGGTGCGTCATGATCTCGAGAAAGATTTCCTAATCCTATCAAATGCGTAAAAAAAACAAAGAGTTGTTTAATTAAAGAGCTTTTTTGGAAGTTTATAGCCCCTTTGAAGTGTCTTTCGTCAAGTTGATTGCTTATTGGTTTTTTCGATAGGTTCTCAAATGGAGTCGGCAAGCCGCTAAGGGAGATAAGATAAAGGGCTAGACTATAGAGGACAGATCCCTGAGCGCTTGGGTTTTTGGGGGGATGAGGTTTAAAGGATGTTGTGAGCTGTGTGGGTTGTATATATTGAGCGCTTTGGATCATAGAAAGTTAGCCTTTTTCGTCTCATTTCTTTTATAGAAAAAAGCATCTCATAAAAATTATTTCTGATAAATATTTATTTTAGTTTACGTAAATGTGAAATAAAGGCTTTCCAAAGAGTGAGGAGGTGGCATCAAGAATAATGAAAAATCCGAAAATAAGGAGCGTAAACATCAACAATCCTTGCGAGTTTTGATTGACCCAGCCTTCAAACCATTTAAGGAAGGGTTGGGCTCTTTCATGAAAAAGAACGTACCCTAATAGAAGGGTAAAAAGAGGGAGTGTCACAATCATATTGAAAGTGATGAGAAAAAAGGGTAGATCTTTCAGCTCTACTTGATGGGCAAGCTGCTGCATCAGGTAGAGAAAAGGGATCGTTACGGGGATTTGCCCTAAAGTCAAGATAGCTCCTATAAAAAGGGAGATAAAGGGGTGGTTCAGCGAGGGGTACTTTCGGCTTTTTGATTTCCCTTTATTCTTAGTGAAAAAGGGGATTAAAAAAATAATACAGCCAAAAACAAGTCCTAAAATGGCCTCGTATTTTTTAGGAAATGTGAAAATTTTGAAAAAAAAACCCCCCAAACCGAGATAGACTAGTAGACCTGAAAGAGAGTAGGCGAAAATAATCCCTAGTAGAAAAAAAAGGGTGCGTCGAATGGGGCGATTTGTCCCTAGTAAGTAGATTGTAATTGCTAAAGTCGTTTGATTAATCGAATCTATTAAGCCAACAAATACGGTTTTAATAAGAAGTTCCAACATCTTAATCAAACCATTAAAGCACTCGATAAGTTCTGTCAAGAAATTAAAGAAGTTTCAAGAACGTTTTGGATCGATTTTTGAGGTTCTTTTTAAGACGAAAAGAGGGTCTTCGACCTTCTTGAAATAAATTAAAAGTTGTCGGGAACTGTTCTTGTATAAGAAGTCCTTTTTTTGTAAGATGATACGCTATAGATCATCGAAGGCGTTGAATCATGCTATTTATTTTTCGTCAGTATCAAAAAAGCCTCTACGCATTTGTAGGAACGCTACTTTTCTTTTCGTTTCTTATTACAACTTTTGTCAGAGTAGGTGACCCATCCACAAATAATCAGGAAAAACCTAAAGGTATCGGGAAGCTTTTTGATGGCACCCCCTTTAGCGATATAGAGCTTCACGGTGTAATGACATTGATTGATGCTGACGAGAGTCACGGTGAAACGCATCCGGTTCTCAAATCGATCACATCACATCTTCTTGTCGAGGACAGAATTTTCCAGCGAGTCTTTCAAGCCCACAAAGAAAATCTTGACGCTTCTCTTCTCGACTGTCACAAAAAAATCTCCCGTTTGAAATCGTATAAAGACCCGGTCTACCCCGATCTAAGCGTGGAATCCATTTACAAAAGACTGATGCCTAAAGCGGTGGATGTTGTTGAGAAACTCCGCAAGCCGGACCTTACATCGCAAGAATACTTCGAACTTGTTTTGGATTACACAAAGATGAAGGGGGATATATCTTCCGATCTTATCCGTCAGTTTTTTTCTTACATGGCAGCTGCAAAAGGGTTGAAAGTAGAGCCGCCGCAAAATGTATCCCTCATACAAATCCACAAAAATAGCGATTTATTCTCAAAAAAATTTATGCAACTTGTGGCGTGTACACTTTTGAACGGTGCAAAATATGCCCAAAATGCGGGCGTGTCTTACACGAACGATGAGGTGAAGGCTGAGGTAGTAGCGAAAGTTCTCAAAATTTTGAGACAACAGCAACATAATACGCTCCCATTTCACAAGATTTCAATTCGAAATATCGCACATGGGATGGGTCTGAGTGAAGAGCGGTTTTTAGAGAGCTATAAAACTCTTGCTCTTTTTAAACGTTTTTTAGAGATAGAAAAGACAAAAGATCTTATCGATCCTCTAATGGCTCAGAAAATCTCCAATTTTGCTAACCAAAAAGCAGATCTCGATCTTTTTAAAATGAAAGACGAGGTGAAGCTCAATTCTCTTGATGAGCTTTTCAAAATGCAGTGCTATCTGGAATCAACTACAAATGTGATGCAAGACCGACGAAATCTACAATTAAATCTGGAGCCTCTTTCGATCGAAGAGGTTAAAAAAAATGCCCCAGAATTATTGCAGGTGCACTACGGGATGAACGTCAAACAAATCACGCTAAGCGAGGTTTCGCTCTCAATCCCCTTGAAGAAGATGCTCAAATGGCAACTTGAGGACGAGAATTTTTATGCCATTGCGGATGAGTTTAAGCAGGTCCAAGATCTCGGTGCGATCAACGATGTTTCAAGACAAATTGCGTTAGATAAGCTCGAGACTAAAGTACGAATTGAGGTGGATAATTTCTCAAGAAGGAGAATGGCTCTTGAGGACAAAGAGCTTATGAAATCTGCGTTTGAAAGACTTTCATTTGAAAGAAAAGACGTAGAATTTTTATTGAGTGGTAAAACGACCCTATTTTCTGGTGCACACCAGTCGCATGAAGTGACTGAGAAGTTGCAATCTTTAGAAGACCAAGAAATTTTCACTTTTGATAATGAGCATTTTTATCAAGTTCAGGTCCTTGAAAAAAGTGAGGAGCCCTCTCTTTTACTTTTCAAAGAAGCGTTGGAAAAAGGTCAGCTAGATCTTCTTTTAGAGCGCTACTTGAAAGCACGCTACCCGCAAGTACGCATTATGTACAGAGACCAATTTGAAAAAGATGGGGAATGGCTCTCTTTTGATCTTGTTAAAGGGGCTTTGGAGCGAATTGTTTTCAAAGACCTTTTGGAGGCAATTGAAATTAGTGGTGGTTATAACGGTAAAACCTTACATGCACCACACCAATTTTACCTAGATAACAGGTTTAAAAATCACCTCGAGACTGTTGTAACGCAATTTGATGCTAAATCGATAGAGGATCTTAAAGGAAAACTCGACATTTTGGAAAATAGCTCCTCTGCTTTTTCTAAGCAGTTCCATCCTCATATCACCTCGTCCCTTCTGTCAAGGGCTCAAATGAAAAATGATTTAAGGGTGATGTTGGAGGGGATTGGCTTTAAGACTTTGGTCGGGCCTCAACTTTTCGATAGAGGGGAACAGGCCTATCTTTCTCTAAAAGAGTGGAAGGACTCCTCCGAAAATGAGATTGGATTAGCAAAGCTTCAACAAAAAGTTGGCGAATCTGCCAAAGAAGAGGCTCTTGACAAGTTTTTTGAAATATTAGGAAAAGTATCCCAAGAGGCACTTTTTGCTCAGGAGACATTAGAGAGCTGATGGATTTTTCAGTAGAGGATCTACCTAGAGCATTTGGCAGTGATCTTTTAGAAGTTGAGTGGGATATCCCCTCGTGTAAAAGTCTAAAGGATGTAGAGGGGCATAAAAGCTCTACTCTCCCTTCTGTTGAAAAGTATACTCTGCAAGAGGAGTTTGCTGACGTATACATGGGGATTTCCAAAACAGAAATTTTTGTAGTTTTTGATGTGCAGTCCCCTTTGGAAAAAACCTTTTATCCCGACTTTAAAAAAGGGGATGCGATTGAGCTGATTATCGATACCAATCCTTCCAAGGTACAAAGCGTTACAACGCGATTTGTTCATCATTTTGTTTTCTTGCCTCTGCCTTACGAGGGGATATTGGCTAAAGAAATCACCCGTTTTAGAGGAAATGAGAGCCGCAGCCTTGTAAATGAGGAAGAATTAAGAACCAGTGTGCATCAGGGAAAAAGAAACTACAAGATTTCTATTACATTATCCCTGAATGCATTATACGGAATGAGTGGTTCTGAAAATAAAAAAAGAGCTATTGGTATCGGATACAGAGTGCATCGATACAAAGGGGAGGTACAGGAGTTCCCCCATAATGGGCAATCCATGCATTTTGACGTGCATCCAAACTTGTTGGCTACAGGGTTATTAAAATGAAAAAACCATCGCTTAGCACCCATTTTGATCAAAAACATCTTCAAGACGGCACAGTTGTCATAACCTTCTCTAGAGAAGCTAAAGAGGAATTCAAAACAGCTCAATGGATGGATTTTCCAAAAGTTGGAGCAATAATAAGACCTTTAGATCTTTTTGTTTCCATAGAATCTACCAAAGCTATTTTTGAATTAGAATCTCCGGTTAGCGGAAAAGTTCTAGAAGTGCATAAATCTTCAACGAATCTTCTAGATTCTTATATTAGGTTGGAGCTTGTCTAAGTCTAGATGTTTAAGAAGATTCTTCACCGTTTTTTTCTTTGTATTCTAGTTTTAACTTTATCATTTTTTTCTCTGTTATCCTATTTTTTGGATATAAAAATAGATGCTGAGGGGCTCCGTTTGGGAAAAATAGCCTTCGAACCCTATTTTTGTCTTGAAAACGTAGCTTTACGGTATGAAAAAGACTCTCTTTTCATAGATATTGATACCGCGCATCTACAAAAAAAAGTTTTAGATTTTTTTGAAGGGGAAAGGGCTTTTGAAAAACTTGGTTTTTCGATAAGAAATGGATTTTTGAAGGGGGAAAACACTATTGGTTTTAGCCTGACTTACCCTCCACGTGAGCCCCTTCAACTTGTTGTGGAGCAATCTTTTCGTCTAATTGTCAAAGACCAGTCGCAGATAGAATTAGGATTCGACAGGTTGTCGATCAAAGATTTGAAAGAGTGGGTAAAAGAATTTTATTACCACCCCTCTTTTGAGTGGATAAGTTCTGGTATCATTGATGGTTCTATAAGCTTAGACATCATTCAAAAAAAGCCGATCAAAAGTGATCTAGTTCTAGAGAATGTCCATGGAGGAAATGAAGAATCTGGCTCAGAGATCTTTATTGAAAAAATCCGGCTTTACTCCGACCAAAAAATGGATGTTTTAAACGGATCTATCCGTTTTGTGGAGCCAAAAGAGGGTTACGATTTTGGAATAGAAAATTTAGCAGGGGTTTTACGCTGGAATCAGGATCACGGGGTATTTTTTAATCTTGATGGCCTTTTAAGACAAGGAGAGGACTCTTATCCGCTCTTTTTGGAGGGTTGTAGAGGAAAAAACACGATTTTTGAAGCCGATGCCAGTCTTTTACTGGATCACTCAAAAGCATCTGATCAACTCATCCACCATTTACGCCAAAGCAGGGATTTATCTGAAGAGTTTAGCGAAAAAAATCCAGATTTGAATTTGGTACAAACTGGCATCGGTGCGCCAAAAGATCTTGTCGATTTTACAGGCATCAAACGCTATTTTCATATTTCATTAGAAAATCCCAAAGAGGGTCTTGTAATTCTAAAGGGGTTGTTCGATCACGTTGTTGAGAGTGAGCTGCATGCTCTCAAACAACTCTTTAAGCCAAATATTGTAGAATTAGATCTTATTCATATAGAGGAATTGAAGGCTAAATTTGAAATCAAGGGTGTTTGGGAAAATGGGCATCTCACCTCCATCAGCGCCGAGAATATGCAAGGAGATGCTTTGGTAAGCTTTCACGGCCAGCCTCCAGTGCCATTAGGAATATCCGGAAGTTACAGCGATAGCGGCGTTCTACAATGCCAAATTTTGGATAAGACCTCCAAAGGAAATATAGATCTTATTATTAAGGATGAGAAAATAGATGTTGTGGGCGTCCATATGTCCTCAACATTAATGAATGCTTTGTTGACCCCTTTTCGGGATGGTTGGGTATTAGAGGGTGTTGCGGATGTCTGTGGACAGATAGAAAAAAACAGAACTGATCTTCATCTTTCATCTTCAGATCTAACATTCATAGATCAAAATGTGGAATTTTACCTCACTCAAAAGCCACTACACGCCGATTTTTTGATATTAGAAGATCAGAATGTTCAAGGGATTCTTCAGTGCCAAAGCGGAGTTCTTAAGATTTCCCAGCTTATGGACCAACCCCTGGTATTCTCCGAGCTAAAATCGAAAATAAGCATCTGGAATGAAGAGGTTTTTCTTGATGATGTTTCTACCTGTTTTAAAAACACCCAACTTTTAGGAAACTTAAGTCTTAAACCGATCAGTACGGGAGGGAGGCGTTTAGAGCTGGAGGTAGAAAAAGCAAAAGGGCCTATTGAAAATTTTTCTGAATGGTTTCACCCTTTGGATAAATTTATTCAAGGGGAAGTAGAGCTGGATGCAAGAGGGTTTCGCTTACAGGCTGATCTGATCTTAGGTGGTGATTTGGACTATGAGATCGATTTAAATATCAACAAGGCTAAAGTGGGCAGCAAAGATTCTCCGTACGCAATTTTAGATTGCACTTTCTACCACTCCACGTGGTTACACAAAACTCGCTTCGACATCCATTTAGGTGAGGAGTCGGTCGATTGGTTGAGATTTTCGGGCCAAATTGATAATCAATTTCTGACTTTTGATCCAAATAAAAATCATCTTTTTCAGCGCCCATTTAAACAGATAGTTGGTGGCAAAGGAGAGGGTGGGATCGCATTTGAGCTCTCGAAGGAGGAAATAGAGGCTTTGTTTACTCTTATTCACGTAGAGGCTGTGAAAAATCTTGCGCATGTGGAGTGTTTTTTAGGATTCAAAGATTTTGGGAATTTTCTTGCCGGTACTCTCAAGGCAGATCATCAGGAGTGGAATTTTTTTAAAGAAGGGGAAATTTTTACTTTAAAAAAAGGGGCTTTTTCTTACGAGGGATTCACAACAACATACGAAGATGTTCATCTAGACTTGACTACTATGCGAATTTCCAGTCCATCCATTACTGTCCAGGGTATTGATACCGATATAAATTTCCAAATAGATAAAGGAAATCTTAAAGTTCTTTCTGGTCTTTATAAAGGATTCTATTTTGAAAGTGTGGATCCTGTGCACTGTACGATCGACGGTTTTTGGATGAAATGCAACAACGGCTCTTTTTTAATAGACCGGCAACATCGTTTCTTTTTGAGTTCTGTAAAATGGGATCTTTTCTCTCAAAATATAGAGCTCAAAAGTTCAAAAATTGATTTTGATCCTATTTCATGGATGACATTTCGAACATCATTGAGCGGATGGGTGAAAGGGGAAGTTTCACCTGATGGGAGTTATTTAGATCTTAAGATGACCCCTTTTAGTGGCTCTGTACTTGGGCAAAACATGCAGGTGCATCAATTTGGCTGTCTTCTTCATAAAGAGGGGTTTATTGCCCAGATGGAGGGGATTATTGATCATCTTCATTTTAAAACGTCTATTAAGACGATAAAAAAAGGATTCGATCGGATCAAGTGTAGTCTAGAGACCGATCTTGGCAAAGCTTTTATGGTCTTTGAAAATCATCCTAGCAATGGTTGGATAGTCCATGAATCCAAAGGGGATCTTCTAGGTCTTGTCTGGAGCTGTGTGCCTGTAAAAAATTCTCAAAATAGTGAAAAGATCTCATTGGTCGGTTCATGGACTCTAGATCCCTATCTTTTTGAAAACGGATTGAACACCTTTAAAATTCCCTTTAAAATTCCCTATAAAATAGAAAAACCGATCTGTTTAACAGGGGTACTTGAAATGCATCGGGGAAAAGATAAGGGTTTTGCATTTAAAGGGGATCTATTTGGAAGAAATATGAAGATTGAGGGGATTTATTGTAGAAATTTGTTTTCAAAAGTGAAATACGAGGAGAATCAGCTTAGCTTCTCAAAAGTTCGCCTAGTTGATCCAGCTTTTGATTTGGAAATAGACCAATGTGATGTTCTTTTATCTCAAAATGAGGCTCTTTTTGAAGGTGTGCGTCTTCTCGATTTTCGCCCCTCAGCCCTCAAAAACACACAAGGTTCTAAACCTGATGATCCTTTTGTGATCAAGGAGCTAGTAGTACCAAGTTTATGGACAAAATTTCAAGACAAGCTTGAGTGCAAGGGAAAAGGGGAGCTCTATTTTATTAATCGAGAGAATCGCAAAAAAAATATTGCTGATCTCCCGTGGGATATCCTAGGTGTTTTAGGTCTAGATCCCAGTCTGTTAGTTCCTATTTGCGGTCACTTAGAATTCTCTTTAGATAAAGACAAAGTGTTTCTAGAGCGACTCAAACGCTCTTTTTCTGATAACCATCGTTCTTCTTTCTTTCTTGATCCGAAAAACCTCTCTTACATAAGCCTGGATGGCAAGTTGTCGATTCGATTAAGAATGAAACAATCGGTGATTTTGAAACTTACCGAGCCTTTCATGATCGTCATTGATGGATCCATTCTCAATCCTTCATTTAAATTAAAATAACGATTCCTTTAAAATTATTTTATTGGATATTTTTGAATGTATTTTTCCGCGAAAGTGTCTTGGGTGTTCTCAAAAAATAGAAGAAAAGATTCTTTGCGAAGTTTGTCAGAACTTTTTTTTTCTGGATTTAAATCACCCCGGAGTAGAGTGGGATCCTCAAAATCCTTATTTAATACAGCAAATATGGAAAAATCCTTTTGCTTGTGAAGATTGGCTTTTTTCTATCCTTTTACTTTGTCTATCTCATCCAAAATATCAGTTTGTCGAGGTACTTATTGCAGATAGTAAAGGACCTCTTTGGACCCCACTTAAAAAGGTATCGGACTTTTTTGGGTGGAAGTTGGAAGCTGTGAACCAGACTTTTTGGGATTTTTTAAAGAGAAAAAATTGCACACAGAAAATCAAAGTCCTTGTCGAAGTAGGAAATGAAAGGGGTGCTTTGAGATTAAGAGAGATCCCAAAAAAACTTTTCTACCTCTCACTATTTAAGAGATGACGGATTCCTCAGTCGGTTAAATTTCTAGATTTTGCTTTGTCATAGTAATTTGGCGGCGCAATTTTTCGTCATTTTCCATCTGTTTTTTGATTTTAGTCCATGAATGGATGAGCGTGGAGTGCGTTTTTCCACCAAAAGATGAGGCAAGTTTTACCAAAGAATCATTGATAAGCTCTTTAGCTAAATACATCGCAACTTGGCGTGGAAAAGCGATCTCTTTAGTGCGACTGGTGCTTTTTAAGTCATTGACGCGTACATTAAACATGGAAGCAACACTTTTAAGAATGCTCTCAACTGTAATTCTTTTCTTTGGAACAAATTGCAACATTTCAGACAATGTTTTTTCTACAACTTCTTGCGTAATGTCCATTCCACACATGCGGCAATAGGCTCCTAATCTATTGATAGCCCCTTCAAGTTGACGCACGTTCGAAAAGACATGTTCTGCTATGAAAAACGCTATAGAATTAGGAATTTTTAACCCTTTTTTATCAGCTTTATGCTGAACAATCGCCACACGAGTCTCAAGATCCGGTACACCAATATTTGCTACCAGACCCCATTCCATTCGAGCGGTCAATCTTTCAGAAAGTCTAAGCTGACTTGGGGGCTTGTCAGAGGTGATAACGATCTGTTTTCCTTGATTGATTAGGGCCTCAAAGGTTTGTGAAAATTCCTCTTCAAAATTTTGTCGCCCTTGTAAAAATTGAATATCATCGACCAAGAGCACATCTAACGACCGATAAAAACGCTTCATCTGGTCAATCGACTTCGATTTAAGATGTTCGACTAAATCGTTAATAAATCCCTCTGTTGTGATGCATTGGATTTTTAACTTCTTATTATTTTGATGGATAAAATGGCCGATACTATGGAGAAGATGGGTTTTGCCTAATCCAACTCCACCATGAATGAAAAGGGGATTATAAGTTTTTCCGGGTCGCATAGCGACACCAATCGCAGCCGATTTCACAAACTGGTTAGAGGGGCCCTCGATAAAATCTTCAAATGTATAATTGCGATTTAAGCGTAGTTCAAAGACAGAGTCTCGCTCAATAACGGGCTGCTGGGCCTCTTCAACAATCTCCTGTTTAGGCTCTTCGACCTCCTCTATTATAAAGAATAAGGGGAGATTTCCACTGTTATCAGGAGGGAAAAAATTTGCTAGCTCTTTAGAATAGTTTTCTAAAAGGTATTCTTGCACAAATATATTTGGCACGCCTAATACAAGCCCTTTTTCGGAACTTTTTAAGATGCGGATGGGTGCAAGCCAGTTTGTGTACTCAACAATGCTCTGTTTCGTTTTAACGAAATCCAGAAATTCAGACCAAAGAGATTCAAGGTTGAGTGTTAACATGAAAGAACCTTTTTTCAACAGTTTATAAACAGTTTTTCCACATGTTTTTATTTTTGGGGAATAGTTCGACTTTACCACCGTTTCTCGATAGAAGGCAACCTTTTTTCTTTTGATTGAAGGAGTCGAAAAAAGCTTTTATGTTCTATTTTTGAACAAATTATGAATATGCGAGTTTTAAAGCCTCAGCATCTGAAGAAATCACAGGATCTACCGATCGCATAAGCTCAATACACTCTTGAACACCTCTTTGTCTATAACCAGAGAGCAATAATGCTTTGGCATAATTTAAGCGTGTTTTAAGATGATCTTTGTGGATCTTTAAAGCCTTTTCAAGAGGATCTATAGCCTCCTTAGCTTCTCCGATTTGTAGAAATAGAGCCCCTATTGTTTCAAGATCTTCGGGTGCTTTATTGCTAAGGATGACAATCCCTTTATAGATCTTGAGCGCAGTCTTATAGTGGCCCTGACGTATGAAGCTGTATGCAAGAATGCGTAAATCCTCAAGTTCGTTTTCGCTAAGTCCTAATTTTTCCAACCAACTGGATGCCATTATCCCTTCCCTATACTTACTATCGCATTTCTGACATATTGGGAGTCCTTCAAATAATTTTTGACAACATCAAACGTTTGTAAAAGATCCTCTTTTTGGGGAGCTAATGAGTCTTTAGAATTATGGATTGCATCCCTCATGCGATCTATCATATCAACATCATGCATTGTTTTCATGGCTTGACCGCTTTGTAATGAAAAAAACGCCTCTTTGATTCTTTTTGGGATAGAAAAATTGGCAAAAGAGCGATTGGCGCTTTGGGTACCAAAAAGAGTATCTAATTCTGAAAAATAAACTCCTTTTTCAATCGGCACTAAGGTCTTGTTATAAATAGATCGCGCCTCTTGGAAGAATTGTTCTGGCGCTAATTGTCTATTTTGTTCAAACTGTTGCGATTGATCAATTCCGAAATCGGAAATTGTGAGTTTTTCGTCCATGGTTCTTCCCATAAACTACTTGGAATTTTCTCCCAAGTACTTTTAAAGAGAAAAAAACAGACAAAAATTCTTTTTTCTATTTTTTGGAAAAAAATGGGAGTTTTTGGGACGTTTTCCCACGTTTTCCCACTATCGCAAGTTATTGACGCTGAACTGTTTAAAAAATTTTTACAACGTTTTTAAATCCAATTCTTGAATAAATCGACTTTAAAGTGGTAGGATGTGGGAAATCGTGGGATTATGGGATTTTATTTAAGCGGCTCATACTCGGGAAAGCTGGATGACAAGAACCGGATGGTTCTTGCGCAAGAGCTTCGCTACGGACTTGTCGAAAACGGCGAGTTGGAGTTTGTCATCGCTTTAGGATCTCATGGCTGTTTGACCATTTATAAAAAAAGTGAAATGGATCGGATTGTAGAAAAATTCAAAGCCAAACAGCATATTGCAAAATACCGCAAATTTTTTACCCTCTTTTTCGCGACCCTTTTTACAACCGGTTGTGACAAAGTGGGGCGTTTCATGATACCTCAACACCTCAAAGATGCTGCAAAGATTAAATCTGAAGTAGTTCTGGTGGGTGTGATCGATAGGATTGAAATCTGGTCTAAAGAGGCTCACCAAAATGAGATGGCTTCCCTTTTACAACCTAAAGGGGATGCGATTGATATGGCTTCTTTGATGGAAGAGATCTTTAACGATTCCGATGAAGTAGAGGAGATTTTAGTATGAAAGAGCCCCACACACCCGTTTTACTTAAAGAGGTCTTACACTACTTTGAGGGGACATTAAAAACTTTCTTTGAGGGGACTGTGGGAGCAGGCGGACACGCCTCCCATATTCTTCACCAACACCCCGAAATCGATCTATACATGGCATGCGACCAAGACCCGCATGCTTTAGAAATAGCTCACAAGACACTTCAACCCTACGAGAAAAAAATTCGTTGGTTTCAAGGGAATTTTGCAAATCTCGACCGCTTTGCCAAAGAGGCTCACGCGGAAAAAGTGGATGGTTTTTTATTTGATCTAGGAGTTTCCTCTATGCAACTCGATCAACAAGAGCGTGGCTTTAGCTTTCAAAAAGAGGCAAAGCTGGATATGCGTATGGATGTTCAACAAGAAACATCAGCACACACGATTGTAAATAGCTGGTCGTTAGATCAGCTCATAGACCTTTTTAAAAATGGCGAAGAGCCCTTTTATAGAAAAGCTGCAAAATCGATCATAGATGCAAGACGCACTGGCTCTATCGATACAACAACTCAGCTGGCTAAAATTCTAGAGCGAGCCATTCCAAAGATTGGAAAAATTCATCCTGCAACACTCGTATTTCAGGCTTTGCGTATGGCCGTGAACCGCGAGCTTGAGGTGATTGAATTAGCCTTAAAAAAAGCGATGGATCTTTTATCTCCAACTGGAAAAATTGGTGTGATTTCTTTCCATAGTTTGGAAGACAGGATCGTGAAAAATATTTTTAGAAATGCCTCTGAACCGGAAAAAGATTTTAAAGGACAGACTGTAAAAAAAGCCCTTTTTGAAAGACTTACTAAAAAGGCTGTGCTCCCCTCAAAAGAGGAGATGAGGGCAAACCCTAGATCCCGCTCTGCTCGATTTCGTGTTTTGGCTAAGTTAGGTTTTTAAAAAAAGACCAATGAGAGGGCATCTTTTTTTAAAGTTAAGCCTTGTTTTTTCTTCCTTAGGTTGGAATGTTTACAGCTACTTGAAGGAAATGAATAGTCTTACCTTTAATAGAATGAAGGTACCGGAGTTGATCGAGCAATACCAATCTATGGAAGAGGATCTTTTGGAGCTGGAATATCTAGTGCGGTCCTATCGATCTCCGAGACTGTTTTTGCATCTTTTAGAATCGCAAAAAGCTTATTACATACCCACTGCTGACCTTATTTTTACAATAGACCTATCATGTCTCGACAAGAGCTTGAACAAAGACCCGACAATAGTACACTAGAATTAAAGGAACTCAAGCGCTTAAATATACTGGCATTTGGCGTTTTTCTTCTCTTCTCCTCTTTAATACTAGCATTCTACAAAGTGCAGATTATCGAATTCGAAAAATGGTCCAAAATTGCTAAAACGCAGCACAAAATGGCGGTTGAAGAGCCCTGCAAAAGGGGGATTTTTTTTGGACGTTCGCTGTGCCCCTCAAATCCGAAATCTCCGGTGCCACTTGTAATAGATTTGTATCGTTACCATCTTCATGTGGATCCCTACTTGATTCCCCAAGAGCACAGGTTGAAGTTTGCTCGCGAGATCAGCAAAAGATTTGGGCTAGATGCTAAAGAGGTAAAAGAGGAGCTGATAAAAAAATCTCGCTCTCGTCGGTTATTGAGTTTTTTAAATCGATCTGAGAAAGAGGCTATTGACATTTGGTTTAAAGAATTTGTGACGCTTACAAAAATCTCGAAAAAAGGGATTTTTTTCATCCAAGATTATAAAAGGCACTACCCCTACGGCGAATCTTTGGGACAGGTATTACATACTTACCGATATGATAGCAAGAGGGGGGTGGGGTATCCTACCGGTGGACTGGAGTTATTTTTCGATCCTGTTCTTAAGGGAGAAAAAGGGAAAAAAATTCTCTTAAGGTCTGCTAGACAAAAAATTGATCAGGATGAGGTGGTTGAGCCCGCTAAAGATGGGTATGATATACAATTGACTATAGATCCTGTGATTCAAGCGATTGCGGAAACAGAGTTAGAAAAAGGTGTTTTGACGGCCAAGGCGAAGGGTGGAAGTGTCGTGATTATGGATCCTCAAACTGGTGAAATCATGGCAATTGCGAGTTATCCTTTTTTTCATCCCGGGAAGGTAGAGGATTATTACAATGATGCTACAAAAATGGAGTCAACAAGGCTTAAAGCGGTAAATGAGTCATTTGAACCGGGCTCCATTATGAAACCTATTAGTGCGGTGATTGGGCTATTAGCAAATCAAGAACTTATAGAAAAGAACCGCTCACCCATTTTTTCCCCAATAGAGATGATGGATGTCACAGACACGAGTTTTCCTGGGCGATTGAAGCCTATTAAGGATGTCAGAAGTCACCGTTTTTTAAATATGCGTCTTGCTCTTCAAAAATCCTCAAACGTTTATGTTGCCAGATTAATTGAAAGAGTGATCAAAAAGCTTGGTGAAAAATGGTATAGAAAGCAGCTCAGCGATCTGTTTTTATTTGGAAAAAAAAGTGGAATAGAACTCCCCAGCGAGCATTTGGGAATGCTTCCTGAGATAGGGAAAAAATACCAAAGTGGTCTTTTGGAATGGTCAGTGCCTACCCCATTTTCTTTGGCTATGGGATACAATCTTCAGTGCAATCAGGTGCAAATACTTCGGGCATTTGCATCGATTGTAAATGGAGGTTACCTTGTCAAGCCTACCTTGATTCAGAAAATTTCTAATCAGAGCGGTGTATTTTTTGAACAACAGCCGAGAAAAGCTAGCAAATTGCCTTTGAATACATTTGATTTGGACGAGATTAAAAAAGCTCTTATTTTCACGACACAAAAAGGGGGAACAGCCCAATTTGGAAATATTCGAGGATACACTGAAGGGGGAAAATCGGGTACAACGGAGAAGCTGGTGAACGGTTCTTATTGTGGAACAAAACATTATGCAAGTTTTATAGGTTTTGCTCCTTATCAAAACACGAGATTCGTTATGATTGTAGGTATTGACGAGCCGCAGTACCAAATTATCCCCGGATTAGGTTTTAACCACTATGGAGGAAAATGTGCTGCGCGTGTTTTTTCAAGGATTGGGGAGAAACTTCTCCCCTACTTGGGAGTAGTACCCGATGATCCGACAGATCAGCTTTTAAAAGATGAAGTGGTTCGCTTAAGTGAACTATATGATGCATGGAACTCAAGGTAGCTTATGAATCTCTCGAAATTAATCGATACTAAGGACCCTGTGGTGATTCGCGGGTCTAAAGACAAGGAAATTTTGGGCTTGAGAACTAATTCGAAAGAGGTCAGACCGAAGGATTTGTTTATCTCAATTTCTTCTCAAAGGGCACACATCGATGAGGCGATATTATCGGGTGCATCTGCTGTTGTAGTCGATATTTATAATCCATTTCTACCAAAAGAAATCACCCAAATAGAACATCAAAATCCTAAAGATTACGCCGGTGTGCTTGCCAATCGATTTTATCAAAACCCCTCCCAGCATTTATCCCTTTTTGGCGTGACAGGAACCTCTGGAAAATCGACCACCACTTGGATGATCCGCCATTTACTTGGAGAAGACTGCTGTGGTGTGCTTGGTACTTTAGGAGCATGGATTTATGATCATTGTATCGAGGTGCACCTCACAACGCCAGAACCTACGACAACATGTCGTGTATTGAACGAAATGGTAAAGGGGGGGTTAAAATTCTGTGCAATGGAGTGTTCTTCACATGGTTTAGACCAAAATAGAGTCGGGCATTTGGAGTTTGAGGGAGGAGCTTTCTTGAATTTAACTCATGACCATCTTGATTATCATCAAACGATGGAAGAGTACTATCAAGCTAAAAAAAAATTATTTCTCATCGCGAAAAAAAACTCTGTAATATGTATAGACGACCCCTACGGTAAGAGGCTTTTTGAAGAGCTTGATAAAAAAGCTAAAACCTTTGGAGAAGATCCTCAGGCCGATTTTAGAATAACCGATATCCAACTTGGTTTGATGGGATCCTCATGTAATCTTGTCCACGAGGGGAGAGTCTACCCTCTTTATATCCCCATGATCGGTTCCTATCACCTATATAATATGGTGGCAGCTATCATGCTCGTAAATCCTTTTGTAAATGATATAGAGTTATTGTGTAAGCGGGCTAGCACCTTCCCCCCTGTTGCAGGGCGTAGTGAATTGATTCCGACCCAAAAAGGTTTTTCTGTGATGGTAGATTATGCCCATAAACCTGATGCATTAGAAAAACTCTTGTTATCTTTAAAAAAAGCTGGAGCTGAGAAAATCACCACTGTATTTGGATGCGGGGGAGAAAGAGATAAAGAGAAAAGACCAAAAATGGCAAAAATCGCAGAGAAGCACTCCCAAAAGGTTATTGTGACTACCGACAATCCTAGAAAAGAGGATCCTTTAGAGATTATAGAAATGATAAGACAGGGGTTTGATCAAGATACTCATAGGATCATCCTGGATCGAAAAGAGGCGATCAAGCAGGCGCTTTTGGAGGCAGAAGAGGGAGAACTGGTTTTGATAGCAGGTAGGGGGCACGAAAAAGAGCAAAAGTTACGCACCGCTTCCATCCCTTTTCTTGATAGCGAGGTTGCAAAAAACCTTTTGATTGAGATATAAAAGGCGAATGGTTCGCCTTTTTCTTCTTTTAACCCTTCTTTTTCCGATGTTAGCTGATGCAGCGCGGTCCCGAAAACATTCGTCCATAAAAACGGTTCCTAAATTTGTCCCCTCGAAAGCTAGAGTTGTGATTGATCCAGGTCACGGAGGAGACGATTTCGGGACTAAGGTAGGACAAACTATCGAAAAGGTCATTAACCTGAAGACTGCAGAGTATGTGGCGACTCTTTTGAGAAAAGGGGGGTATGAGGTGCTGATGACCCGAAAAAAGGATATCTTCATTTCTTTGGCGGACAGAGTCGATTTTGCCAATCGTTCAAAAGCGAGTTTGATGGTAAGTATTCATTTTAATGCGGCTCAATCTAAAGAGGCAGAAGGTTTAGAAATTTTTTACTTTAAAGATCCGATACAGGAGAGAAAAAATCATTCAAAGAATCTTGCTGATCTTGTGATGCGTTTTATTTTGGATCTCACAAAAGCGAAATCTCGTGGAGTAAAAACGGGAAATTTTTGTGTGATACGGGACACCCAAATTCCCTCGATTCTCGTTGAGGGGGGATTTTTGACAAATGAAAGAGAGCTTGAAAAAATACGCCAAGATCAGTATCTAAAGAGTTTAGCTCAAGGGATTGTAGATGGGATCGAGGCGTACTTAAGGCCAAAAATAGCGAACTAAATGCGTCCTCGGCGCGAGTCGAACGCGCGGCCTAGTGCTTAGGAGGCACTCGCTCTATCCTACTGAGCTACGAGAACAAAAATATGAAACATTTTAAACGTTCAACCAGCTGTTTGCAAGGGGAAAATCATGGATAAAAAAACGGATATTGGCCTAGTCGGTTTGGCGGTAATGGGGCAAAACCTTGTTTTGAACCTTTCCGACCATGGTTTTTCGGTCAGTGTATTTAATAGAACGTTTGAAAAAACAAAAGAATTTCTTGATGGCGGCGCCAAAGGAAGAGCGATTTTTGGTTTTGAAAAAATGAAAGATTTCGTCTCATCTTTATCTAAACCCAGAAAAATCATTTTACTTGTGAAAGCGGGATCAGCTGTTACAGATACTATCAATGAGATCCTCCCTTTTCTTGAGAAAGGGGATGTGATCATCGATGGGGGTAATAGCTATTTTAAAGATACCCAAAAGCGCTTTAATGAACTTGAGGGGAAAGGGATACATTTCATTGGAATGGGGGTTTCAGGTGGAGAAGAGGGTGCACGTTTTGGCCCCTCATTAATGCCTGGGGGTACTCCTGAGGCGTATAAAATGATCGAGCCGATGATGACAAAGGTCGCTGCAAAATTCAACAATGAGCCTTGCGTGACCTATATCGGACATGATGGCGCGGGGCACTATACCAAAATGGTGCACAACGGAATTGAGTACGGAGACATTGAGATTATAGCTGAGAGCTATGAGCTTTTAAAAGCGTATGGGTTCTCCAATCAGGATATGGCTGCAGTCTTTGAGGGATATAATGCCCCAAAAAAACCTCTTAAAAGCTTTTTGATCGAGATCATGGGAAAAGTTTTGCGCTTTAAAGAAAATGGCAAAGAGATGATTGATTTTGTCAATGACGTAGCAGGCCAAAAAGGGACCGGAAAATGGACAGCTCAAGAGGCTTTAGATCTCTCTGTGGATGCAGGGGTGATCACCCAGGCCGTATTTGCTCGCTGTCTATCGGCAAATAAAGCGGAAAGAATGAAGGCCTCTACTCTTTTTAAAAAGGTGTTAGATAAACCGCACCATTCAAAAGAAGAGATCATTAAAAAACTTGAGGGGGCCCTTTATGTAGCCAAAATTGTTTCCTACACTCAGGGATTCATTCTTTTAAGAGATGCTGCCAAAGCCTACTCTTGGATATTTGACTACGGAAAAATTGCGGCTATTTGGAGACAAGGTTGTATTATTCGTAGCGATTTTCTTGACGAGATAACAAAAGCCTTCAATCAAAGTAAAAGCTTAGAGTCTCTTATGATGGCTCCTTTTTTTCAGAAAGCAGTACAAGATCATTTAAAGGATTTAAGGGATGTTGTGAAAGAGATGACAGCGATGGGGATACCTGCACCGTGTCTTTCGACCGCTTTAGCGTTTGTGGATGGTTACACCACTCCAAAAGGGGTAGGAACAGTCATTCAAGCTTTAAGGGATGCCTTTGGCAGCCACCAGGTTGAGCTCACCTCAAAGCCGGGAGAATATGTCCATATTAATTGGCTTGGGTCTGCTTTTGATGTCTCTTCAACCCATTATAATCGTTAGAAACCTTTAAGAAAAAAACCTAATCGAATTTTTTAGATTTAAAGATAGTGATGGAAGCTTCATCGAAGGATAAGTTCTTAGCCTTTTCTAGTGTGGTTCATGCTACAAAAAATACAGTTTGGATGGCTTAAGAATTTTTCGATGGAGTGAATTATTTACTTAGTGTTTTTTGGTGGCCTATGAATAATTAAGGTTTTAGGATCTTTTAATCGCTCCCTTTTTCACACTTTGCACATGTTCGGTTTTTTTGATTGCTCTATTTATCAATGCAGCTGCAACTGCATTGTCGTCATTAGAATCTTTAATTTTTGCTAAAATTTTTGATAAATCTTTTTGATGCAATCTATGTTCTTTATATTGATCTGATTTCAATGAGAAGCCATTTTGATTTGTAATCTTAAATGCTAACTCGCGGTTAACCGTCTTTTCTTGAAACTGAAATGGATCTTTTAAAATGGCAGAGGCTACAAGCTCTTCATAATCTTCTCGAGATTTACTTTTAAAATCTTTCGTAAATGTATCTAGTGAAGTACGATCTTTAAAGTGAATCGGTAGCGGGAATAATTTCCCCTCATCCGAAACTGTATGTCTATATTTTGCCCCTAAACAACCCGCCCCTAAATTATGTATAAGTCCAAAAAAGTGTCCATCTTCTCCTTTTACAATCTCGGCGTAAACTCCGTGTGTATTCCAACCACCAATAAAAGATACAGAATTAGGACCTAAATCGTTTGATAAAAGGCTATTCAAATTCTTTACAGCACAACTGCCTGAATATTGAGGATTCTTTGGCATAGGACTACACAATTTATCAATATCTTTTTTGTTCAGAGGTGTAAGGGAATTTAACAAAAGATCGGGTTTTGAAAAAGCAATTTGCACAATTTTTTTAAAGACGCGATCTGTTTTAAACAACAGGTAAATCGAAGCTTTTTCTTGCTCTGTCATCCCTTCTATAGAAGGAATTTCTAATTTCCTTATTTTTTCAGTGATGGTTTTAAAAAACATACTGGCGCTAAACGCCATAACATTAAAAGTTAGATTCCCCTCTGATAAACGATTATCTAAATCCGGACCTATGTCCAAAACACCGTTTCTAAGGCATTCAGCCTCTTCTTGAGTTAGTTTTGAATAAAAATCTTTCAAAAGAAGTAGGACTATCCTAGTGATATGTTGATTGTGTTCTATTTCTTTATCGACATTCTGATGAATAGGCGTGAGGCCAATCGAATTAAATTGATGTGACGGAACTGGACTAATCATTTATACAACCCCCTCTTTACTAATATTATATAATAATATTTATAAAATTACAATAGTTTTTTGGGGTGGGGATATTTTTTAACTTATTAGAATTCAACAAGTTAATTAGAAAATCAGGGCTTTTATTATTGAGATTTTGGGGCTCTGGGCACTATTTTAAAATGGTCCGAGATAGAATTAAACATTGAGAGTTAAAAACGAATACCGACAGCCACCAGCAATTAAGGGCTTACGAATTCTCCAAACAGGCAATACTAAAGTCTTATCCGTTGTATTTTGCTCATCTTATTCATTATAAATGACTTAATAGTCCATAAATGGAGGAAACTCTTTTTTTGTAATTTTTGAATGGCCCCTAAATTTTTAAGCCTTTATCTCTTTTTTTAAGTCTTTGAGGTCGATAATTAAAGGCTTATAGGGGGGGGGAATTGAATGATTTAGAATCAAACTTATTAAGGTTTTTTCAAAGTTCCAAAAACAAATCTAAAGCTCAGCCCTCATGATTATCTAGAAATATCCTCGGTTTTTTTCCACCAATACTTTTTTTAGGTTTTATTTATTCATGCAGCAGCCATCATCTTCGTTTTTTTTTGACCTTTCTTTTTTCGATCGCTCGTGTCACCTCAAGGCTAGTTTGTGAACTCATCGTTTTCGTTAATTTTTCGAGCAGTTCTTTTTGTTGACTTCTAAAAAGTTTATAGACTTCATTTGGACGTGGTTTTTTTGGACGATCTAGGAGAGTTGCTGCAATTTTTTTGTTGATTGTTTCTGGGCCAAAATTCTTTAGATCACCAGGTGTAAGCTTAGGTGCACTTTTTAGACATGCTTCATAATCTGACTGATTGTTTCCATAAAAGGCTTTAGCGAAATGTTCTAATTGAGCAAAACTTTCAAAAAAAAGAGGAAGCGGGAAAATTTTTTTTGTCTT
>Ga0194129_10001611_pt1 | contig 36523 bp, 43 predicted proteins | sample TA2KigCa35mmetaG_FD_150862 | JGI IMG/M metagenome (GOLD analysis project Ga0194129, IMG submission 150862) | Freshwater microbial communities from Lake Tanganyika, Tanzania - TA2015038 Kigoma Deep Cast 35m | ecosystem: Environmental > Aquatic > Freshwater > Lake | place: Tanzania: Lake...
TAAAGTACCATCCATCTTTAAAGGGCTATATAAAAAAATACCATATAGACCCTTTGATCAACAAGAATACTTTGACTCAAAAATCACTGCAAGAAGAATGGAAAAAACCACACAACATGAGCAAGTAAAAGACAATATCTATTTAGCTTTTCCTAAATCAGTAAGAGATAATCATGAGTATGCACATATCGCTATAACAAAAAATGTTGCTTGTTTAGATTTTTTCGGAGGGAGATCAGCCTTATACACAGCACCTTTATATCTTCACGATCCAAAACCTTTATATCCATCTCTGCCACAATTCCAATCTAATCTAAATCCTACTATCACAAGCAAGTTCACTAGCCTTGAGTCTTCTGTTAAACATTTAGATATTATCGATTATATATATGGTGTGCTTAATGATAAAACATACACAACTAAATATAACCAATTCCTTAAATCAAATTATCCTAGAGTACCTTATCCACAATCTATTGCTACTTTCATCCAATATAAAGATGCAGGTAGCAAGTTAAGAGTCATCCACCTAGATGATACTACTCAAGATACTCAAGCCACTTACAATGCCACAACCAATAATAAGATTGAGAAAATCTTCTTTGATACAGATAAAGTATACTTCAATAAGACTAGCTATTTTGATAATATCTCTCAAGCCATGTGGGACTTTAAAATAGGTGCTTCACAGCCACTTAAAAATTGGTTGGAAAGTAGAAAAGATGATACCTTTGACCAAACCATGATTGAACAATATTTAAATGTCATTTATAAAGTTAGACATTCTTGCTAAAACTGTTATTTCTTATCTAAAACAATTACAATTTAAACATTCTTATCTAAATCTATTCTTCATCGCCAAAGAAATCATCATCATCCATATCTTCACTAATACCATCATCGTATTCTTCTGATGCAAATTCATCCTGCTCTACATCATCATCACTTGGCTCTGTACTCCAAAGGTTTTCTAATTCTTCATCTTCGGATGATGTTCTTAATGGACTAGAATTATTTGCATATCCTTTATTATCAGGAATGACTTTAGCTGATCCACCACTTTGCACAACTTCAGTAATGTTATTTAATGCTGTAGATGGTTTCTTTCCATAAGCCTCACCATGATCAAGATTTCTTGCTCTATTTAAAGGTGCATCGGGTGCTGATAAGCCTACATTTTCAATCTCACCTTTAGGTACACCTGTTAAAGAAGGATTTGTCCTATCTGTTTGCTTATTTGTCTGCACTCCTGTGGAAAAGCTATCTCTATTAGGTGGAAGAACATCTCTTTGAAAATCTGCACTCTTTGTATTTAAAAATCCTGATGCTTGAATCATTTCACTAACAAAAGCATTTCGTTCATTTTGACTACTTAAATTTGATTTAATATTTTGCCATGTTGCTGATTTCTGTAATGCTACATTAATCGTATTCATATTGCCTGCTTTGACAAATGGTTTCATCTCTTTAATAATAGATGCCATCACCATGTTCTTTTGTGCTTTGGCTAACTTTTGCTTTCTAGCCTCAACCATTTCTAATTGCTTTTGCTCTTCTGCTTGCTTTAATAAATCCTGCTTTTGTTTTAACAATGCTTGCTTTTTTAATTGAGCCTGCTCTTGTGCAAACTTTTGATCTAACCTGTCTTGAATAAGTTCATTTACAGATGATACTACAGATTTAATAGAATTACTATCTACACTGTCTTTAATCTCATTCCAAGTACTTGAATGCTTAAATAATACTCTTAAATCATAATCATCGTCTTTTACTTTAGGCAAAATCTCATTACCTATTCTTACTGCAAATGACTTAATCTTATCATCTGTTAAACTTGCTTTTCTAATTACTTCAGGTTTTTGATTATTAGCTGGCATTGTGCTTTGTTGCCTATTTCCACTTCTTAATGTGGCAATTCTTTCTGCCATTGATAATGTTTTTTGTGTTGGATTAATAGGCATCGCTTCTACCTTTTTCGCTGTTCGTTGTGGTTTTTCTTCTTCCTCTAATTTTTCCTCTTCACCTTCAATTTCATTTAATTTCATCAATGCCATTGATGCTGTTCTTACTACTTCCCATAATGCCTTTTGGATTTGTGCTTTTTCATCACTTGCAAATTTCATTTTTTTCCACCTTTGTTTGTGTATGCTTTCTATACAATACATATAATATATAAATATAATACAAAGGATTTTTACACTCATGGCAATTTCACCACCTTTAATTGCATCTACATTACTTGCAAGTAATCCTGCTCTTAAAGGTCAAAGCTGGATTTTATGCACTAATGCTCTTGGTTTAGGTATCTTTAATTGGATCAATTCTTCTGTCATTGCTAATGTCACTTGCACAGGTACTTTAGGTGTAGGCACTGCTAATGGTAAAGTTATTATCATTCCTAATACACCTTTAGCATTAACAGGTTTTACTGCTAATGGTCTTGTTAGCTCCAACACAACTGCTATGGCTCAAGCGATTGCTACTTGCTTAAGCATTCTACCTATGCAATTTACAGGTATTAGTCCTATTGTAGGCACAGGTGCTTGTGCTATTGTTAATATCATTGCACCTTATCCAACTCTACTAGCAAGTTTACAATCTGCTTTCCCTGCTAGTGGAATACCTAATCCAAATCCTTTGCTTTTAAATGCCTTTGCTCTTAGTATAAGCAACTTATTTCTCACAGGTACAGGTATTGGTGCAGTCATCGGATCTGCTAGTGTAGTACCTTCTGTTTCACCAATCATCTGTAAAATAGGATAATCAAAATATGTCTAGTAAAATCATTTTAGATACAAAAAATGCTAACACTAACCAATCTACTACAAGCCTTGCGACTAGATTTATTGGTAATCGTGATGCCTATCGTCAAGGTACTTTATGCTTTGATCAAGGTCAAGTTGAATATCTTCTCATCTCAACTAATAACTCTAAAATCGCATGGTCTTTAAATCCTGTTCGCAATTACTCTATCACTGCAACAGGTAATATGGATGGTAGTTATTATGAATACAAAATCCAAACCTATGATGCTATTAAAAATCCTGTTGCCAACTCCACCAAATTCCTTAAACCTAACCTTTTCTACTCTCTTGTTAATAATCTCACTGATGCAAATTTCTATCTCGAAGAACCTTTATTTCACTGGACTAGAAATGATACATCTAAACAAAGATTTGAATGGGATGGTCAAAATTGGAAACTCTTAAAAGGTGGATCACCTGTTAGCTTAGGTATCTTAACACCAGATACATCTGAATACACTTTGCCTAAAGGTATCGTTGATGAAGATAATGTATTTGTTAATCTTATTTATGTTGGTCAAGACCTTATCCAAACTGAAACTAAAAAAATCTCTGTTAAACCTGATCCTTTTACTTTCGATGGTACTTTTGATGCTGTTATCTTTGTTGATCAAAATAAAGTTCAATTTAAAGATAGCTTTATCCAAGCGAATGCAGGTAAAGAGATTTGGTTTTTTAATGAATCACTAGATATGTCAGATGGTATCGTCCATCCTGTATATGATGCTTATTATCTTTCACCTAAACCACAAGGATTTGAAACACCTTTATTAAGATTAGGCAACAGACAATATCTTTCAGTTCAATATTATGATGATGAAAGTCTTTTTCCCATATCTTTAGAAAAAGGTATTGCATATATCAGTAAACAAACAAGCAAGGTTTCTTTACTCAATCCTAATAACTACACTCTTTATTATGATGGTCTTGTCTTAAGTTCTAAACCTATTTCTTTTGTTGAACCTGTCTTAATTGAGAATGGCAAAGTTAATCCTAAAACAAACTTCACAGCAGGCTTTGATGTCATTGCAGATGGTACAGGTATTTTACCAACAGGTGATGATCCTACAAGTTCAAGACCTGATGGCAGTGGTTTAAAGATTGCAGTCTTAAATAAATATAATTATGTTGCCAATAATGTAGGCGATATGATCAATGTCAATATTTATCCTACCTATGAAGATGTACCAAATGAACTTAAATGGTCTAAAGCATATTTGACACTTGTTAAAAATGCTATCGACTTCACTATCAATATTGAATTTAAATCTACATTCTTATCCTTTCAACAGAATAGAGATAGGGATCTTTATTTTGTGCAAAGTGCTATTCCTCTTAAATCTTACTCTAAATATAATGACGAAGCTGATTTTAGAATTTACTCAGCTAAACAAGACAAATACACAATCACAGGTGGTGTCTTTAGATTAGTTATTAATGGTATTACTAGAAATCTTAATTTTAGTGGTTTAGCTGGCAGTAAACAAGCATGGGAAATTCAAGACCATTTTGACAATCTATTAGGATCTTCTAATAATCCTATTAAATCCGAAAATAGATACCTTGTGATTAAAGCTAGTTCATCTATTCAAATCTTAAACACTTCTGATTTAGAAATCCTACAGGCATTAGGTTTTGTTGCACATCAAATTCTTACTGATTGGTATTTAACCACAGGTCTTTATTTAGATCTACAAAAAAGAAATAATGATAATGCAGATTATGATTTCACTAGCACCATTCTCTATAATGATATTCAAGTCAGTAAAGAAATCATTCAATCCACTTATGCCTTTTTAGATTTTATCCCAAGAGAAGATTATGATGGCTATGATGCGAATACTTTCTTTAAAGTAGGTAAGAATACTTTAACAGCTGATGTAGAAATCCAACACCTTTTTAATGAAAGCAAATTTGCTTGGATTAGGAATATTACACGAACTAGAAGAATAGATACACCTACTACCATTCTTGATCTTGAGCCCGGTGTTGTTGATCAATCCACTTCTATCACTTTAACCAAAGATAAATACACAGATAATCTTATTGAGAATGAAACCTTTGATACAAATATTTCAGGTTTTGCTAGATACTTCACTAGATACTCTAAACAAATTGAACAAGGCTATAATGCCACTATCAATGATAACCTATATGTCTTAGATAACACCTATGATATTAATCCGAATGATTGGATTCAAACAAACTCAAACTTCTTTAAAGTAAATGAAGTAGATGGTGCTACACATACACTCACTTTATCTAATATGCCTTCCGATACTACTTGGAAAGCATATAAAGGATATTCAGAACCTGATCCAACTCTCTTAACTTCCGAATGTTTTATTTCTCTTAATAATGTAAGATCATTCTTAAAGGTTAAGAAAGTTCATGCGACTGGATTAAACACTCTTAAACAAATCATCACAGCTAAATGCTCTACTCAAGATAATCTGATTGCTAGATTTAATGACAATACAGAACAGCCTATCACTGTCCTTAAAGATATTGCTTTAGGTTTATCTACCGACCAATGCTTTGTTGATATTACTGATCCAAGAGTTTTAGCTTTAGAATTTAAAATCCGTGTAGGTAGTGATGCTACTTTATACACACCTGTCTTTGACACTCCCTCATCTGATGTTTCTATTAATAGTATCACAGGTGAAATCACTTTATCTAATATCCTATCTTCTATTACAGGTGATGTTGTCTTTATTCCACAAGCATATCAAAATATTGAAGTATTGATCTCATCTGAAACAACAAGTGAATTTTATGGTCTTAATAAACCTGCATACATCATTGAAGAAATCTCTACTGATGATTATGTTGTAGAAACCACAGGTGGCAATATTTCTTTCTTAAGTCCTTTGGATGCAGGTGCTGGTATTGAAGTTGAATATTACACAGATGAAAATACTCAAATTGTTGAGCCTATTCTTTTCACTATTCAAAATGAAACGACCACTAAAATCACTTCATCTAAATATAGCTTTAATCCTAATGCCTACACAATAGAACAGACAGTTAGTCCACAAGTTTATGTAGGTGCTGAAATTGTGGGTATCTTTGATAACACTAAAATTCCTTCCTTCGACTACACAACAAACATCTTAACTTTACCTAGTGAAAACACAGAAGACTACACAGTCAAAATTTCTTATTCTGTTAAACAAGCAATAGGTGGTGAATACACTATTAAAGTTGTTAATCCTATTTGGTTGCCTTTAATGCAAATCACTAAAGGCAGTACAGGATTTGATATTTATGGCGACTACACAAATATCATTAAAGCAAACTCTGTAATCAAATCCACTACTGAATTTTTTGTTGTAGATACTGCTACCTTTGCGAGTGGTAAAACTAATGTCACTTTTGATACACCAGCTAAATTTGATAGTGGTGCTAGATCGCCTAGTGATGATCCTAAAATCTTTGTCTTATCAAATGAAAATATCTTTATCTCTTTAAGTTCTCTCACAGGCAATAATGATCATGTGATTAATGCCAAACCTTTATCCAGCAATCTTACGATTAGTGAAGATATTACTGCATATATTCAAGTAAACACCTTGATGTTCTTAGATACAGATTGCTACCAAGTAAAATCCATTCGCTTATCTGATGATCTAACAAAAACGATTATTACCTTTACAAGTATTTTAAGCATTAATGTTAGCAGTGAACCTGTGATCACAGTTAGTGCAAGACCTGTATATAACCAAAACGATACTAAAATCTATGCGAAATCTTTCTTATCTGATCAAGACTATAAACTTATCAAATATGATATGGAATATGGCATAGGCAGTGAATTGGTAGTGAACTATGACTATTCTATTAATGATGCCACAGGTGAAATCCAATTAAATCTTAATCACTCTGTCCAACCTAATGTTGCTTACTATTTCTTTCACACTAGACCTCAAAGTTTAAGTCCTTTTCTTTCTAATGGCAGATTGATTTATCCTACATATAAAGCAAACTTCAATCAATATATCGAATCACCATATACAGGTAAAAAACTTTTTGCCAAATGTATAATCAATGCACAAGACCAATTCTATTTAAGAGTAGTAGAACAATCTGAATATGAAGCTGAAATCAATTTTAACAGTCCACAAACTAATGGCAGATCAAAATCTTTTGGCGATACACCAAAAGGTGTAGGTTTAGGTATTTATGATGATCTAGCTAAAGATGTGATTGCTCGTAAAAATTTATCTGATTATAATCAAGTAATCACTAATCTTGAAACTCTTGACCTTGATCGCTCTGTTGGTGATCAAGATGGTGCTTTTAAATTTGAAATCATTCAAGCAAATTCTGATTATTTTGGCACAGGTTTAGAAGATCCTCTCACTAGACAATTAAATCCTAGATATGTTGCTTTGGAAATCATTAACACAGAAAATCCCAATACCTATCTTTTACCTACTGATCCTATTAAAATAGGTGCTTCCTATAATTCTTTGACAGGTGGTTTAACAGGTGGATATACACCTAGTGCTAGTCAAATTGATACGATTATCAATAAACAAAAATCTATGATCTATAATGATATTGATGATATTGTTTTAACAGACACTAAATCTGTTTCTACTTATTATTTCTTAGGTATCAATTCCACTCTATATTTCATTTGGAAAGCCATGTGCAAAGATAGTGTCTTTTCAAGACTTTATCCTGAAAAAATGCAATCTGCTTATTTCTTAAGTGATGGTGATTTTAATTTTCTTGATACCTATGGCAAACGAATTGGCTCTGTTTCTAATCCTCTTCTTAATCCTATCACTAATATCTCTTCTGTCACTCTTAGAAAAAGAGCAGGTGCTTATTTTGTTTATGACTACTCTAAAACAGGTTATGCAGATATCTCTACCAATCCTACTTTTATCCTATCTTCTGTACCTTTAAGTGAATTTCCTATTGATCCAAATACAGGTCTGCCAAAGACAGATGAGCTTATCCACTCATCTAATCCCAATCCCAACAATGGCACTATATATTCTATTTAATCTGGTAATCCTGATCTTGTTATCCCTCCCTTATCTATAGGCAACCTGCTTGCTATCAGTAATGACAATAACACTTTCACTTCTATTAAAGATAGAAATAATCCTGTGGTTGTTGATTTTACTTTTGACTATCGCAATGCAACTGTCAGCGATATTAAACAAGGTTGCTATGTTGTCTTAAATACTACTAATCCTATTATTGATAATATTCCTTTATCTGCTACCTTTGGTCAAACCATCATCCAAAATTTATCAGGTGGTGATATAGATAACCAAGCACCTACTCTCTTTGAATATCGTATCGGATTTGATGTTAAAGTAAATTATAAAACAGGTAGCATCATTGATAACAGCTATCCTTCTTTATATGATCCCAATTTCCCTGTTAAAGAATTTGTTGAACAAAATCCACCTAGTCCTAATGAATGTCTTGAAGGTGATGTTTTCTTTAACTACACAGATACTGAACCCTTTGAAGATTTGCCTGCTCTTAATGGTCTTAATAAAAATGACTCAGGTCTTATGACTATCCCTTACAATAATCTTAATGGTAAAGAAAGAGAACTGCTTAATAGACTCACTAGAGATATTAAAGACATCCTCTATAAAGAAACTAATAACGAACTTGTTTATCCAGATGAAATTCGCTTTGATTTAAATATCAACACGACTACGGGTACTCTTATTGATAATATTGACCCAACAGATAAAAATGATCTTATCATCATTAAAGAACAAGGCTACTACCAATCTTCTAGCGACTCAGAACTCATTATTCCTAGAATGAATATCTACTCTAATAACAATAATGTAGAATACAAAATCTCTAACTTCATCACAGGCAATGAATTTATTGTCTACTCGTCTGTCCAGATTTCTGCTTTCCCATTTATAGTTTATCAATACAGATTAAAATTTGTACCATCTGCATCTAATTACGATTTCACTCCTCTTTTTAATACCCAACAAACTCCTATCATCTTTAAATTTATACAATCCTCTACATTCACAGACACTTGCATCCAATTCACATATACCACTGGTGCTTCGCAATGGTCTGTCATCACATCCATATCATCCCCTACAAGCTATAATATCTCTAATCTCGATCTCTCCACTATTAATGAAATTAAATTTCAAACTGTTGGCATCCTATCTTCTATTTATGGTATTACTCCTGATATCCCTCTTAATACCATGATCCCTTTCACCTGCTCTCTTAATGCCTTCCATAATGATGATAGCCTCACCATTAACGAGGACAGATGCTCTATCTCACACTCCAACCTAGACTTTTCTTATTTTGCTCCTCATTCATCAACCATCGACACTGTTAATGTCCAAACAGAATTAAGAATAGAGAATACTGAAATCACCTATTATAACATAGGCACAGATTCTACATTCATCATACCCATCCCAGCTAATTCCCATGCAACAGCCAATAATTCTCAACCTTACACTTTCTATTCCCAACCTTCGACACACACTCTTAAAATCCCTTCTTTCTTTGGCAAAGGCAACACCACTCTACCATACAGTAATATTAAAGGTAATCTCTTTACCTCTGCTAAAGTAGACACTTCATCCAACCTGCCTACTAATTACACTGCGTATTTTCATCACTCATCTAATTTTAATTATTATCTCACTCTCTTTAATATCTCATCCCCCATCACTAATGTCCTGCCTAATGATCTTGTTTTCTTTAAAGGTATTTCTCTCATAGGTATCGTTCAAGAAACTGCATTAACACCTACTATAACCATCAATCTCAATCCTTCCTTTCCTAAATTCTCTTCTGCTACAAACACCCAAATCCAAATGACAGATGATTTCGATACTTCTACTTTCACTAACACAACTATCTTTATCCAAATCGATTCAGATCAAACTATCTATAAATGCACAGGCACTAGCTACAATCCAACCACTAAAATTATCTCTATCGGTACTATTGTTCAATATGACTATGCTACAAACACCACTACACCTATCTTAACACCCATCAACCTAACATCAGGATATGTCACAGGTCAAACCATTGTACCTTTCGATAACTTTTCTTCTACCTTCCCTTTTAATAGTAATGCTACTGTCACAAACCACTTATTATCTTTTAATGAAAACACCATTTCCAATAATAAAATCACTTTCACTACCTCTTTATCTCAACCCTTCACTTTATTCCTTAGATCTTATATCACCACTGCTACACTTACATACTCAATAACAACACCTGCTATTAAACTAAACTCTACTGCACCTAGCCTGCTTAATGCTAATCTTGCTAATCCAAACACATCCACTCTTTTTAATGACTATTTAAATAACATCAATACATACCTTTTCCCAAACACCGTACTTGATAATCATACTCTACCTGTCACTTTCTCCATCAGAAGAGCCAGACGATTTGATAAAAAATTCTCTTCCTTTCAAGCTGACTACATTAAAAATTTCTACCTAAGAATCCAAACCAAAGCACCTTCTATCACTACTCTCAATCCATACCTAAAAACCTTTAATTATCCTACTAATATTGATGCTCTTTCTATTGGTGATATTCTTTACCAATCCTCTACTCCTTTCGCTCGTATCACTAATATCACAGATACCAATTTTACCTGTCTTATTTTCGACCAATCTATATTTCCTACTAGCAACACTCTTTACTATGCCTATAAACAATCCTCTCGACCTATAGAACAATCTCTTATCCAGCTTATCAATAATGATCTCATCACTCAAAATCTTATCCTATCTTCTAATACAGAAGTATCAATAACAAATACTAATGAATTTCCCTTTCCCTTGTCAGAAGATATCTCAGCTATCAAAACTGGTCAATACCTTTTCATTTATCCTAATCCACAAGCAGAAGCTAGATCTAATTCCATTCATCCTACTCTTGATGATAATCGTGGTCTTTATCACATTGTTGAAATAGACACTAACACTAGAATTTTATCTCTTGATCCTGTAATAGGTACTGATTATTTATCTCTTGATCCTGTAATAGGTGCTGATCTTCTTTCTTATGATAATCCTTATCCTAATAATTATCCTTTTAGTCTTATTCCTACTGTTGATATTCCTATTGCTCAATGGTCTATTGTAGAACTTAGTTCTCAATCTAATGATCTTCCTTTTATCGCATACCTGCTTTATGAACGATTATTATCTTATGTCTATAATCTTTCTTCTTTATATGCCTCTCAACCTTATTTATCTACATGGCAAGATTTCTTCTATGCTGGTTATGCCACTTCTTCTGATCTTGATATTTTAGGTTTAGATGATACTACTACTATTACTAATCCTCAATTCATAGCTATTATAGGCAATGTAGATATATATCCTTATACACCTACTAATCAAAGACTCAGCATCCTTGATCGAAGATACTATATTGAAGATCCTTTCTTAATTTTAGATGGCTATCTCAATTCTCTACCTAGTGCTTTAAAGTCTTTCCTTGAAGATACCATTGATAGTTTTGATTTACGATCTAGTAGATACTATTGGTTAAATATCCGTGCGAATAAAGTTAATGGCACTTTAAAGTAGTTCTCATATTCTTTTATTTCTCATCTAAAAGTCTTTTTAAGTTGCTTTTATTATCTTTAATAGACACAAATACAAAACACTCTAGTGTGTGTGTAGGTGTCCTGTATGCAGAAAAGACTAAACCCGTATTGAAAAATAAAAATAAAAAAATCAAACGGAAAATAGTTTTGGGAAAATAAAGTATATAAATAGGTTATCTAATTTTTCAAAAATATATCTACATGGGAAAAAGTTTATCTAAGTAATTGAAAATATTGAAATGGGATTTTTTAAGATAAATAAAGTAAATAAAAAGGCAATTAGATTTTATAGAGTCTAACAAAAGGTATATAGAGCTGAAGATTTGGAAGGATGTGCATAAAAAGAGAATTGATAGAAGACATTTTATGTAAAAGACCATCATCAGAATGTTCTTCATTTGAGATAAGACCAAGAACATAAAGGTTTTGATCTTGATCAGAGAACTGAGAAAGAGAATAAGTAGGTTGTAGAGAGTTAAGAGTAGAAATGTAATACTGATATTTGAGAGAGAGAAAATGAGATAAAGCATGAACAGCTTTATCAGCATCCTCAAAAGAAAAGTTTTCATTTCTAAAGAAAGGATAAAGGAGTGATTTAGCAGGAGTTTCTAAAAATTCAGAAAGAGTAGAAAGGTCTTGTTGATAGAGCTGGTTGAGGGTTTGAATAGAGATAGGCAAGATATCAATTTTGCCATGAGAATTAAGAACAGGAAAAGATTTGTGTATAGTTCTAAACATAGTGATTATCCATTATAAGGAAGTTTGTTAAAGAGTTTGGTATTGGCAACAAGGATATTGCCATTGAGATTAGGAAAGAAAGGATTAGAAGGAAGATCTAAAAGAATACCTTCTTCATTAACAAGGATGAGATCATTCTTCATAGGAATGATTTCAACAAGACCTTCAACAAGAGATTGAGCTTGTGTGAAAGAAGTGAGTTCAATTTCAGATTTAGTACCATTGGTAGAGAAAAGAGTAGCTTTCATAGAGCATCCTTTTTTTGAGTGTTGTTTCTTAGGTAATGTAAACAGTTGGCAAATAAGTTTCATTGCAAGTTTTTTAATCTTTTAAACATATTTTATTAAGGTGAGAAACATCTCTTTCTGCATTGATATAGAATGTATCAAAGACAAAATCTTCAATGCTAGACCAAACTTTATAACCACTGTCATTTAAGACAAGGTGCAAGCCTTTGATTTTAGCTAAAGAGTTATCTAAAGCATAGCAAGTACCACCAAAGTAAGACCAGCCTGAGTTGGTCAAGAGATTGTGCATAGTATCCATTTCATTTCCTTTGAAAGAACAGTTTGTCATTTCTTTTTCCTTTGTTTGTTTAAGAGTTTCATCTCAACCATCCTACCTACATAATATAAACACTTGTGGATAGACATTCATTGCAACTTTATGGGAAAAGTTATTAAAAATTTAAACTAATAAAGTTATTAGTTAAGGCAGGTGGTCTAAAAAAATTTTTTATTTTTTCTGCTTTTGCCCTAAGAAAAGATGAAAAATAAAAAAATTTTTTTGCAAAAGTTGCAATGGAACTTAAATGGCAAGTGTTATAGGTATGTCGGTAATGGATGGATGGATTGATAAACCAAACACGGAGTAAAAAGCTATGACAAAGCTAGAAATGTTAAACAATCTCAAACTCAACTTGAGTAAGAAAAATATCACTTTTAAAGAAGTGATACCAAACAAGATGATTGAGATCAAAAACCAAGCACTTCAAAACAGCAAGATAGAAATGAAAATCTCTTGTGAAAAAGATGAGTATGGTGTTTATTTGAAAGTTCATGTGAGTGATGATTGTTTAGGTTTGTTTGAAACAAACTCTGCAACAGAGTTCACCAGTGTAGTAAAGTTAGCTAACACTATTAAATCAGTGATTAGCAATGAAAGTGAGTATTGGGAATGTTAGAAGTTAGCAAAGAAAAATTGCAAAGTGCAAATGAGTTTTTACTCAAGGCAAATGGCAAGTTGTCATACAAGACAATCCTGCTAGAAATAGTTCCTGAGATTTTAGATTTAGACATCAATCAAATCTCTGCTACTGAATTAGTTGGTCAAAATTATTGGCTCTATGATTTGGTAAAAAGAGAACATAAAGATGAATATCCAGCTTTACTTGATGCTTTAGCTTTATCAGTACCTTGTAGTGAGCAGTAAATGGAAAAGACAAGTTTTTTAGATGCTGTAAAAAATGCCAGTTTGAATCTAACCATAGATAGCATTGCAATATATAGTGCAGGTGAAAACAACTTTCTCATAGATGACAATGACAAGATATATATTCATTGTGTTTTAGTAGAAGGTGATAAGTGGTTAGGTTCATATGGTCTGCATTATCAAGTGATAGGTTCAGATATATATAGCTATGTTTTAGAAGTTCTTGAGAAAAAAGAAATTTTAAAAAAAGTTTAGTAAAGTTGCAATAGACAAGTGTTTAAGTTATGTAGGTGATGGATTGGAAAACAAAAACAAACAAACAAAGGAAAAAGAAAAATGATGAAGTCAGTTGTAAAAAATCTTTCTGTTGCTCTTGCTAGCCACTCAATTGAATTGACAGTACACACTTTAGACCATGATGAAGCTTATCTCACAGTGGAAAAAGAAGGTGTTGCTTATAGTTTAGTTTTGAGTGATGACTATGCTTCTCTTGCAGAAACATATTTCAATAATGATATTGGATATGATGAGAAAGTCCTTTTTGAAGAAGAAGGGTTTGAAGTTGTTGGACTAGCAAAGAAGATTGCAGATTTGCTGGATGCTCAACTTGATGAGATTAGCAAAGAAGTTGAGTATATGATGTCATTAGAAGAAGAAAACAATTTTTAAGAAAAGTTGCAATAAACCTTAAACGACAAGTGTTATATACTTGTTCTGTGAACAACAAACAAACAAAACAACCAAACAAAAAAAGGATATTCGATATGAATACATATTTCTCACCTGATTACATTTCTCTTTCTAACTCACTTGAAACAGTGAGAAAATCTGAATGGTTGGCAAAGAAAATTCTTGCCAATGGTGGTTCTTTAGTAGAACCAACACCTGTAAATAGAGAAGAACTAGCAGAATTTTTAGATCATGATTATGTAGCAAGTCTTTTTGATTTGACTTTGGATTGGTCTGCATTAGGATCAAGATGGAATAGTGATTTACTGAAATCAATTAGACACTCAAATGGTGGTGTAAGAGATGCAGTATTATCAGCTATTAAAGATGGTTATGCTGGTTCACTATCTAGTGGTTTACATCATGCTGGTAGAAACTATGGTATGGGGTTTTGCCAAGTGAATGGTCTAGCTATGGGAGCTATTATAGCTAAACAACATGGTCAAAGAGTAGGTATCTTAGATGTAGATGCACACTTTGGTGGTGGTACACATGACATCATAGGTAATTTGGATATTCCTATTGCAGACTTATCTACAAGTCAATTAGACAGTTGGAGGTCTTCAAAGAATATTCACCAAACAGACTTTTATAGCATTAGAGATAGACAGTCTTACTTATCAAAGGTACAAAATGCTTTGGATCATTTAAAGGCTTGTGATGTGGATTTCATTATGCACAATGCAGGTATGGACCCAAGTCTAAATGGTATTAGCAAAGAAACCTTAGAAATGAGAGAAGAAATGATTGCTCATTGGTGTAAAGACAATAACATCAAGGCTTGTTGGGTTTTAGCAGGTGGTTATCTTTCAGATACCATTACACCAGCAGTCTTAACAGATATGCACTATGCAACCTATAACAGTTTCAATAAGATTTCTAAATAAGGATTAGATGCAAATGAAAAACCTTACACATACAACATCACATGAACTACATACTTTAGAAGGATATGTTACCTATAACACAGTAATAGAAGATCCATCTAATCCAAACAATCCTTTCTTTTATCCACATGGTACTCAAAAACCTTATGGATGGAATCAATATAATGACATTGAGATTTATGTAGAAGTAGAGGATGACACAGATGCAGATTTTTGGTCAATGGCTCATCAGGTATATGTAAAGCTACTTTAATTTATTTATGATGTATTCCTTTAATAGAAAGGACAATATTAAAATGATCGAACAACATGATGAAAAAACAAAAGGTTGGTGGTTTAGTGTATTATTTATGGTCTTGATTTTAGGATTGATCGTATTTTTATCTTTTTTCCAAATCGTAGACAGCAATAGAGAATTATTGATTGGTGCTTTAGGTATCTTAACAGGACAAATACCGATGATGCTTACGATTGCTTCTGGAAGATCACCAGAAGAAATAAATGAACTTAAAGATAAGTTATCGCAAGCGAATGCAGATCGTATTGCTTTAATAAGCAGGTTAAGAGATGCACAGATACATTTACAGATGAAATCGGATCAGTTATTTGAGATACAGAATGCTTTAATAGAAAAGTTAAGTGTGTTTGCAAATGGAGAGCCTTTGGTTAAAACAAGAGATGATAAGAATGTAGTCCTAGATAAGAACATCGAAAACTGGATGCCAAAGATTTCAGATGAGGAAAGAAAAAATGATTAGACGAAGTAAACTTATTAAATTGCCACAGGTGTTATTACAAAAGCTATTATCTGAATTGGATATTCAGATAGGATATTTAATTAAGAATTTTGAACATACTGCCAACCTAACAGAAGAAGATAAACAATTTTTGGAAGAGACAAAAGATGTTTATCGTAAATTTGTATATGCACGAACAGACCTTAAAGAAGTCTATGATGAGTTTGTGGATCAAGCTACTTTAATAAGTGACATTAAAGTGGATGTGATGTCATTTGATTATTATCAGTTTAAAGCACAAACAAAAGATGGATATAGTGATTTGAAAAAATACACGGATAGCATCTATGAAAAGCAAAAGAAATATATAGAGAGAATAGATATGTTTTATGGGAAAGTGCCAAAATGGTATTTCTCATTACCTGATCCATATTTTGTAGATAAAAAAGAAATTATTTCTAAAAAGATGGTATTAAAGAGTTCAGATTTTGCAGGCTTACCATATTTAAAAAGACAAGAAGATTTAGATCTAATTGACCAAGTAGGTTATGTATTAGAATTGATAACAGTAGAAGGCAAGTCAACAGAAAATGGTCAGTGTATCTTTGTACCTAACCTTAAAAAGTTTATTATTTACATAAATGTGGATAGCGAATACTTTGGCAAGTATATGGCATATACCATTAAAGAGATGGGAAAGACTTTAGAGCATGAGTTGACACATTTGGTGCAGTATTTAATGCAAGATATAACATCTATAAAGACATGGGGTTTAGGTAAAAGAAGAGTGGTTGTAAAAGAAAATGATAAAACGACATGGGGTGATTTAAATATGGAATACAAAGCACAGTTGAGGGATATATCTAATAGGATGTTAGCTTTGAATATAGATTTTAGCAGTTATGACAAGTATCTAAAAGACATAGAGAAGAATATAGGTTCTTTGTCTTTCTTAACTCGTTTAAAACAAGTTAGCCAAAAGAAATATGACTTAGCTTTAAGAGAAATCTATAAAGAACATCACTAATGTTCAAATTTGATGGATTCTGAACAGTCACTTTTGATAGATGATACCTAAATTTAATAAAATCTGTTCTCTTAAAACAGGGTCGATGAACAAATACAACAATAATATAAAAACAACAAATAGACTAAGAATGAAAATCCAAGCTACAAATTGAGTGATATAATTATAGAAAGCGACATCTTTTTCATTCATAGATAAGACATTTAAGCCACCCATTCGTGTAGCTTTTTCACTATCTTCTGGAATCCTTAAACTTTCTTTATCTAAACCAATAGCATAGATACCTATGTATTGTTTAAGACCTTTAAATCTATAAGCACCAATAAAGGTATGTTTAGTGCTTTTAGGCGTGTTTTTATCGACACCTTTTTTTTTAAATTCGTCCATAGCTTCTTTACTCAGTAAAACTTGACCTTTACCACATAAAGACATAGTTCTAGCGGCGATATTTTTACCAACACCTTCAAGTTCAAGTTTTTTAGCACCACCTTGAACATATTTGGCATCTTGATGAACAACAACAATATTAGACCAATGGATACCTATCCTGCAGGCAAGTTTAGTTTTATCAGGCACATTCATTTGGTAATATAGACCAAAGTTCAAAGCATCTTGAATCGTTTCAAAATAAATAAGAAATCCATCTGATCTATCAATCTCTTGTCCACTGAACCTAATGATTAAATCTCTAACCATTTTGTCATGAACTTGAAATACCATAGTAGCTCTAAGATCACCTACATTTTGAACAAATTTGGTGCTACCTATAATATCAAGTAATACGATGGCAAGTGTTTTCTCTTCAATTCTCATTTTCTTAATTCCATTAGGATAGCATCTAGCTTAGATAGTATCATATTGTTAGGTTTATGGAATAGTTCTACAATAAGATTACTAAAGAAACCCGTCATGCCAGCCAGTAGCCATTCGCTTGTGGTTGGTAATATAGGATCATATATAAGCCATAATACAAATAAAGAAACACAAGAAGAAAATAATTTAGGATAATAGAATTGATAATTTTGTGCGATTTGAGTGGCTATATATCCAGCACCTGCACAGATAGATATAATTTCATTATGATCTATTTGTTTTTCTATCATAGTATCAATTTCCTTTGGCATATATGCAATATAGAAAAAAATAGATAGAAAAATAAGATTTTTCTATGCAGAGAAATCCGTCCATTCGTTTATTTACTTGAATAAAAACAATTTTTGATGAAATGAATAAAATCAAACACTTAGATTGTATCTGCCTATGGACTGCATCTCACTAGAGAAAACAGATTAGGTGTTAAATTAGTTTAATTATTGAGTGATAAGACCAAATTTATTTCTGAGTTTAGCAATGGTTTTCCACATATTTGGTTTCATCATATCAGGCATGGTTTCATAAAAAGAAAGCATTTTATCAATATGTTTTTGGATATTGGGATCAAGAACACCTTTATTAAAGTCAATCATGACAGAATCATCATCACTTGTAGTGATTTGAACAGAGTCATTAGATAAAGACCAAGAGATGAAAGCATCAGTAAAGGTATCAGAGATTTTGATCTTGCCATTAGGACTGTTAAGATAAAAGAAATCAGATTGACCATCATTTTGAGGATCTTTTTTGGTAAGGTGTTTAGATACCATACCATCAATGATAGTGATGGAAAACTTGTCAATGTGTTTATAGCCAAAGCCAAAAGAGTTGAGATAAATCACAGGTGTGTTATCCTCAGTGCAGGCAAGATTAACATGAGTGGTTAAGCTGGTTTCAATGGAATAATCTACATCATGATCAAAGTCAAAAGATGCAGTGTGGAAACTAGGAGCATTATCTCTATCATTAATAAATTTGAACATAGGTTTTTCCTTTTTATCTGTTCAGTGCATCCTCTAAAACAAGAGTGGTAGGTTTTTATTGCAAAGTCATCTGATAAAGTTCAATAATTTTATCAAGATTATCAAGAGCAATAGGTAATTCACTGTGATCACCTGTGTTTAAAGCAGTGGAAAGGATTTTGGCATTTTGTCTATCAAGTTCACAGATGATCTCAACTTCATCTCTTGAGAGGAAACCAAAATCATAAATATAGAAATGGGGACCAGAACTTGCATAGCACATATTTTCAAAACTGCCATAGCCTTGATCAATAATCCACCATTGTTGAATGGATTCAACATCATTGTTTAAGAGTGCTTGCTTGCAGGTAGAAATGCTGTTTTTCACAGCATTGAACATATCAATATCATTAGGCATCATTTTCTGATTTCTCACTTTCTTCATTAAGAATAGCTTGTTTTTCATCATCTGTAAGATGATCATCATTGTCTAAGTAAAACTCTTCACAAGTCATTGTGCATAAAAAGTCATCCATTTTAATCATTTCCATTCTTTACTTTAAGAGTGAAATATCCTTGTCCTGTACCAACTTGAATTTCATCAAGGTGTTTTAAGAGATATAGTGCATCAATCACATCTTCATCTTCAAGGTTGTTTTCAACAAAAGATTTCAAAGTATCTTCACAGATTAAGGTATCTTTATCATACATTTGAATAATGGTGTCTTGACTAAGCATTTTGCTATGTCCTTTCTGATTTTTCAATCATCAATCATTTCCTACATACATAAAACACTTATGGATAAGCATCTATTGCAACTTTTAATGTTTTTTTTCAAAAAAAGATTTGAGTGTGTCAAAAAGTTCTTCACTGCATCCAAAGTGTTTGTTTTTTTTAACGATGTTGCAGTTTTCATTTAATAGCATCTCATCTTGATCTTCATAGGCAAGGTGTGGTGTGATGAGAATACGATCACTATTGAGTATAACTTCCACTGCATAGAAATTACCTAATCTAAGTTCAGTGCTATCTTTAGCAATAAAAAACTTGTATGTGTAGTCTTTAGGTGCATTAGAGATTTCAATATCCAACTCATTAGTAGAGTTATTTTTAGTTTGGATGAAATCAGGTATTGGTGCAAGAGTAAAGAATTGATCTTTGGCAAGCATTTTAATAACAAATGCCAATCGCATAGTGTCAAGAATTTGGTTTTTCATTAGGTGTCCTTTCTTATATATAAATGCTTATATTTTTATTTATTTTATTTTCATTATTAATATGTGAAAGGATGTTGTAAATAAAATGAAAAAACGAGTATCTAGTGTAGATGTATTGATAGCAAAAAAAGCTATCAATAAGCATATCAATAAAGAGAAACAAGATGTAAAGGTCTTTGAATCACATTTAAGTGAAATGGCAGAAGGTATATTAAAATTGAAGAAACACTATAATCTATTTCTTCAATATTTTGATAAGACTCAGAAAGAAGATATTCAGTTCAAGAAACAATTTGAACTTGAGTTTGGATTTCCATATGAAAGATTATCTAAAATAAATGTAGTAGATATAGACCTGCACGAACTCTTTGTTAGTGAAAACTTTGAGTATCATGATGCAGATAAGATGTTTAAAATGTTATTTGGTAAACTAGAGGCAACGAAGAAAAGATTAGATTCAGCTCTAGTGCGAGCAGATAAAGCATTACAGCCAGTTAATGTACCTGTAAAAGAAGTAGAACCTTATAAGATTACTAATGCACCAATGCCACCATATAAGCATAAACCACAATCATGGGAATCCTATAAAGAAGAAAAGAAGAGAGAAAAGAAACAAAGAGATTTAGATATGATTTCAGATTGGGATTGAAGATGAGAAGAATATCAAACATATCAGCAAGTGCATTAGATAAAGCAATTGCTCAATACCACAGCAATAAAGAAAAAAGCATACACACTTATTTAGACTTATTAGATGATTTGGAATATGTCTTAAATGATTTTTATGCGACAGTTATAGAGTTTAATAGCTTTATTAAACTCGAATTAGAACGAGATGCTCTTTTTGTAAAGGCAATACAAAACAAGTATGGTTTATCTTATGGTGGTATTGTTAAAAGATTAGAAATGACAGTACCTAGTAAAACTAACATCTACCATATGAAACCAATTACACTTAGTAAAACAAATCAAGATTTTACCATAGCTGAGATCAAGGAAAATTTGGAATTAAACCATAAGATAGCCAGTAGAAAGATCGAACTGAATAGAACTTTTTTAGAACCATCTAGCGAGTTGTTAAGCAGAATAGATATGGATAGAGTTTATGTGCATGGTACTAAATTGAGATTGGCGAATACGAATGCCATGTTATTAAAAAAAGAAATCTTAACATTCCATAAAAATAAAGAAGTGTTTCTTTATAGTTTTATTACTAGACAGGAATACCTGTTAGATGTTTTAGGTTCTATTTTAGATGTGCTTAAAAATATTAAAGGTTTTTCAAAGCAAACTGTTATTAATGATGAGATAGAAAGAAAAAAGATATTTCAGAATTTTGGATTGGATTATGCACCAGTATACAGATTAGGTCTTGATTTCTCACCACCAGCATATCAATCCATCAATAATATTACAATTGACCTTTCTGTCTACAGAGATACCTTAAAAAGAAAATTAGAGATGAATGATCTTGCACGGAATAAAAAACCTGTCTTGCCTGTTAAGACACAGGAAATACCACTATATCGTCAAAATCGTCCATTCCCTTTGCTTTAAAGTTAGTTAATAGAATTTCTTTGTGTGTATTTAGCAATTTGCCTATCTAAAATTGCTAATTGAGATTCCTCTGTGGTGTGCTTTTTACAAGTATTTAAAAAAGCTATCATGTCAATATTGGTTTCTTGATTTGGAATATCAATTACACCTTGTTCAAAATGGATCATGACTTGATCTCTATCTATTTTTAAATAAAGATGTTCATTAGTCTTTTCCCAACTCAATTCATGAGAAGAAAAACTATCAGTGATTTGGATAATACCTTTTTCACTGATTGGTGTGATGTCTATTTGTAGACAAGGCTCACTGCCTGTGAGATTTCCAATATGTGAAACTGTTTTTTCAATATCACTTGCTGATCCATCTAAAAGATTGACTTCAAATTTATCAAAATGTTTGTATCTAAGACCAAAGCAATTGAAATAAATCATGCAGGTATTATCCTCAAAGATCATAGCTCTAGGAAAGACAGATAAGAATGGTTGGTTTCTTTCAATAGAAACATTATGGGAAAAATCCAATTTTGGATTCCATGAAGGTGATGTTTTGTAGTTGGTTTCAAACTTGATCATAATAGGTATCTTATCCTTTAGTTGTAAGAGATTTCTTTTTGGAGTTTGGCAATAAGTCTGTTTAGTCTGTCTAGTTCTTCTTTGTTTTTGCTATGTGTTTTGCATAGGTTGTAAAAATCAATCATCATCAAATTGCTTTCTACATTTACAATCTTAACTTCACCTATTTGGTAATCAATCATGACTGCATCATTCTCATGTTTAAGAATGATGTGTTTGTCATTCATTTCCCAAGTCAAAACATAAGTTCTAAAAGTATCTGTGATTTGAATACTGCCTGTACTACTTGTAGGAATCATACTGACTTGTAAAAAAGGCTCAGTACAAATCTCATCAACAGGAATAATATTCTTATCAAGAGATGAATAATTGCCAGCAATCACAGAAAACTTAACTTTATCTGTGTGTTTATATTGTAGACCAAAACAATTAAAGATGAACATATTCACTTTATTTGTATGGTGTAAAAGATTTGGGAATACATCTAAGGTTTTACCAAACATGATGTGTGTGGTTAATCTAGCAGAGTATTTGACTTCCATATTGGAATCCTTTGTAGATATGTTTGTCATTTTGGTTTTTCCTTTTCAATACTGACAAAGTATATAACTGCTGAAAATTGATTTTCTTGCAAAAAAAGTTTTCTTTTTTTCAGCAGTCATTTCTGACATAGGTATAAACATCTACCGAATAGATTTCATTGCAACTTTAGAAAAAAATTATGATCACTATAAAAGACTTGTTGGATCATCTTTTAAAAGATGACAAGCGAATAGCTTTCTATTATCCGAATTACATTTGGATAGAGTGTTTAAAAATAAGATTAGAAGTCTTAATAAGTACAAGTACAAGTAAAGATACTGTGCATTATGCTTTAATAGTGCCTGTTGGATATAACCAGCACAAAATACTAGGTAATCTCTTAATAAGAGTTATTAATAAAGAAAAGACTATCAAAAACAGAATAGATGAGAGTGATGTTCTGGATCTAAATACAACTGATCTGGCAAAGGTATTAGAAGATTTTAATAGTTTGTTTATTTTGTAGTGCTTTTAAGAAACTTAATAAAAAAGGATTTTAATAAAATGACTTATTTTAGGACAAGACAAGCATTTGACCATTCAAAAGATTTGACACCAGCGATTGGCAGTAAAGGTGACGATGGTGGATGGTGTTTAGTAAAACATCGTGTACATAAGAATTATTCTGCAGGATATAAAGCACTAGATGAATTTTTAGTAAAGAAGAAAAACATAGATCGTTATAGTGGCAAGTCTAGTATTGAACAAGGTGCTTATAATATTATTCGATTTGATCCAACAGGTGATGAAAAGAAATATTTTAAGACGATTCAAATAGAACCACATGGTCAAATGATGATGGATTTTCGTGGTGTGACATTAGAGAATGTTCAAAAAGCTGTAGATGAGTTCTTGCCTTTATATGAAGAATATATGATAAACAATTATGTTCGGAATAGTGCAGGTAAGTTCGTATTGGTAGAAAATCCTATTAATTCAGGAACTATGATACCCTGTTCTGATTTTGAAGGTAAGAGAAATGATGGAAAAGATTGTTTCCAAATAGAAAAATTTAATGTGCGATATGTGTTTGCAGTGGAAGATGAAAATCCTTCTGCTAAAGAACCTTATGAGAAGTTTAACACTTTATTAGTTATTACTGCTCATGCTACATATCCACATAAACCAAAGTCTGGTTTTGGCTGTGATGAAAATACAGGCGATTTGAAAACTAACTATAGTAGTCCAGATAGTTCATGGGGTGGTGGTGGAGGAATTACTTTAGCACCACAACAAAAACAAAAAAGAAAAGCTAGTATTCAAAGAGTAGCTAGATTATATATGATATCTAAATTTGACCAATAGCAAATTCTTTAGGAATGTTTATGATTTGTGTTCTTTGATATTCTACATACCATTCCATTACAGCAGGTTCATTATATCTCAATCCTTTACCTAAAATGCTTTCTGCTTTACTAGGTAGCATATTGTATTGTGTAGCAAATGCTTTCCTAATGGTTTCCCATTTTGCTACATCACAGCCAGTAAACAAAATACTCAGAATATGCTTACAAGGCACACCTCTTTTCATTGCCATATCCCAAGCTGGACAAGTACATTTATAAGACACTGAACCATTATGGTTGATGGTTCTAGTACAAGTGTAATCTTTAATTTGAATTTCGTTCATCATGTTTTTTTGCTCCAAGTGTTTGGTTTATCAATCCATCCATCATTTCCTTCCATATATAAAACACTTGGCGATTGATGTTTATTGCAACTTTATTGGATTTTTTTTCTTTTTCTTTTTAGCCATGCTTTAGGTTTACTACCAGTAAGACCAAATGTTTTTAAACATCTATTAATGGTTTGCCAGTGGCATCCTTCCTGTTCTGCTATTTCTTTAATAGTCATGCTTTTGACCAGATACAGATCTATTATATATTCTTTAGTAAAAAGAAATTTTTGCTTTGGAAAAGGTGATGGGATATTTCTTTCTTTAATGAAATTATTAAAGAGTGCATAAGAGATATTTTCTTTTTTACAGAAGTCTTGCGAACTGATAGAACTCTTAACTTTATTTAAGAACTCTTCATCTGTCCAAGACCACATAGGATGTTTTCTAGTCTTTCTAGGAATTTCAGGTATAGTGCCTCTTGACCTTACAGGTATTTGATAGAAATACAGCCAATTAGAAACTTGCTGTTTACTGACATCATATTTTTCACCTATAAAACTTAAAGATTTCTTTAAAGTGATATAATCATGTTCTAGGTCTTGTTTACTAACAGGACATTTAGATGCAAAGTTATTAGAACGAACAGGAACAGGTAAAAGGTTTTCAGTAAAGAGTTTAATAACTTTTTTAGGTTTCAGATTAAGTTCTTTACAGACAACCTGTAAAGGTTTGCCTATATGCACAATAAGATCTTCTTTTGAGAATACCTGTGCAGGATTAGGAATAAGTTTTTTGGATTTAAATAAAGATATTTCAATGCCAGCTTTTAAATACAGGTATCTAATCTGCATTTTATTAAGATTAAGTTTTTTACAAAGATCATCTATATGCAAAGAAGAACTTGCGAGTTCTTGTAATTCTTCTTTGCTAACAACTTTCAATAAAGTTTTGAATGAAAAAGAAGCCATAATCTAAAATCCTTAATTCAAGTAGATGTTCTTAAGAACATCTGTTAAAGAACTAATAAATTCTTGTGGTGTTTTAAAGACTGCTAAATTAATACCTTCATTTTTAAGTCTATCTAACATTCTGTCTTTAATATCCACTGCTAAAACTGCACAGATCAATTCTACACCTTGAGATTTAGCTTGATCTTGTAAACTTTTGAGATAAGGCATAGATACATCATCTTCACCATCTGTCATATAAATGGCTATTCTTTTATCTACACCTTTTATTCTTTTTGCCATTTCAATTGCTCCTTGAGCATAAGCACAAAGATAAGTATTGTTATGTGGCAATGTACCAGTAAATGCTTTATTCAAATCAAATCTTTCTGTATCTTTCTTAATAACTTTCAAGTGAACTTGAATAGCATCAGTACTTGTTTGAAATTGTGAACTTGAATAATTTCTGCTATGGTCAAATAACACACCACCTATGTAGGACTTGATGCCAAATGGTGTTATTATGTTTAAAAGACTTTCCATAGCATAAACCAATGCTCTATACCTGCTTAACTCATTTGGGCCAGCATTCATCATTCTATTTGTTCTATTTGGATTGATAGATGTGTTCATGCTACCTGAAAAATCAAATGCAAATGAAAATCCAGCCAAAGTAGTTTGCTTGTTTTGAAAAGTCTTATATCTATCAAGATTTTCTCTTGAATTTGCAACAGCAATAGCAGTATTGACAATGCCCCTGCCATTAAGACTTAAACCATTTTTTGTATATGTTTTCTTATTTTGATCATCAAGTAATAATCTTCTCAAATCATTAGTCTTGATGACTGCAAATTTTCTCAAATCTTCTCTAAAGGCTTGTACATCAAAAACCATTTTTAAACTCCTTGTTTGTTTTGTTTCCCTTTATCCACCATATAAACACTTGCTAAATATATTTCATTGCAACTTTTTCAAAAAAACTTAAAGAACTGCTTCAGCAGAACCACCTACAATATTATCAATTGCTCCCCTGATTGACTCAGCTTGAACAGGATTACTAAAGAAACCATCAATCACACCATCAAATCCAAATTGAATGGCTTGTTTAAAGTTTTTAGCTAATCCACATTCTAAACTATCAATAGCAAGTCTAGCCCATGCCTTAGTAGTTCTGATACTGATCTCAATAGGCAATGCTAACTCTTCTGCCATTTTTGATGTAGCATTCATGCAACTGATTAACAATTGACATTGGTCTTTTGTCAATGTTGGAAACTCATTAGCTAAAATCTTGATAAAGAACTCATCAGTAGGATTATTTGCTCTAATACAAACAAGTCTGTTCAAGATACTTGCATCAAGTCTATTGCTAACCATATTGCCCCTAAGATCACCATCTAAACCACTGTTGCCAGTCATCACAAACAAAGTACCTTCTAATACATTGATAGGTTCACCATCAATAGGATTAATAAGATATGCAGATGTACCTTCTTGCAATGCTTGTCTTAAAACTTCTAATTGACTTGGCAATGCTCTATCCATATCACTGATCAAAATCATGTATGGTATCTTGCTACCATCTTCACTTGTAAATCCCTTTATTGCTTTCAACAAAACACCTTCTTCAATCTTTGTTGAAAAACCACCTTGTTCTGCCTTAATTTCTCTTCTGATAATCCATTCATTCACATCTACACCTTCTTTGAAAGAAAGATTGATAAATGGAATTCTAAATTGATTTGCAACTTGTTGGAATAAAGCATCTTTGCCACTGCCTGCCTTACCATGTACATATAAATGTTTCTTTGATCTCAAAGCAGTCATAACTGCAAGTTGGACCCACCTATCTGTTGTAGCAACATAATGCTTTACTGCTGGAGCAAATGCACTTGCTTTCTTTAAGTCTGCATCTGTTAAAGGATTGACCTTAGCATTGATGCCACTGAAAGACTTGTTGAAACTATTAACATTCAAAACTGGAGTTCTTACTACTGCCATTTGGATTTTCCTTTTTTTAGGATTAGGTTTTTTGGACTGTCTATGATTCTCATCAATGACATACATATAACACTTGTCAATGTATGTTCATTGCAACTTTTTGAAAATTTTTTTTATTGGTTGGTTAAACCAGCTTCTTTGATCTCATTGTAAACACTCATAGCTAAAATCCCAAAGTTCTTAACAAACATACATTTCTCATTTTTTGTAATAGGAATGTTAAAGGTGAACATACAATAAGATGGTTCTTCTGATGTGTTTGTAATCTCTACTGCATTAGCTATGTGAGTTAATAGGTTTGTTAAAGAAACACTTTTATCTGCATACTTTTCAAATAATGCTTCTTTTGCATTTTTGGCTTGTCTTTTAGCTTGTCTTTCTGCTTTCTTTTCTGCTTTCAAGTTAGCAGTAAAAGGACTACACCAAAATGCTAACATACAACCATTACAAGCTGTTTTGTCATAATTGCCATAACAAGCTGTACTTTCAATGATTGAGTTTCTATATCCATCACAAGCTAATAATCTATTGCTTAATGCAGGATTTATCAAATCATCTAAACTCACTACTTGTAGTTTATTATCTTCTTCTACTTGATCTTGCAATGCAACAGGTTCTTCTACACTCACTACCATTTGAATTTCTTCTTGTATGGTGGCAACTGCTAAATCTTCATCTGCTACATCTTCTTGAACTGTATTTACTACTTGTGTAGATGGATTTGCTAATACTTTCCAAACCCATCCATCTTGCTCTACTTGACCCATCTTCTTTAATCTAAAAAATTCATTGCCTATCAAAATTTCAATCTTACTAACACCTGAATCAGAAAATCCAAATTGATCTCTAGTATATCCAAGTTGTCTTAACAAGGATGCTTTAGCTTCAATGTTTCTAATAGGAGCATTTGCATTTAAGAATGGCAATAAACTTGATCTAACATTATTTCTTACTTGTGCATTAATCTCTTGCATTCGTATTTTCCTTTTTTTAGGATTAGGTTTTTTTGGACTGCCTTTGATTTCTCATCAATGACATACTTATAACACTTGCCAAATAAGTTTCATTGCAAGTTATTAAAAATTTTTAATAACTTTTTTTATTTTTTTTAGACACTGGATGACATCCAGTGTCTGCTCGTGTGTGCATAAATACATAGTGTCATTTTGACAGCCTAAAATTTTTTTAAATATTTAAACAAAGTTGCAATGAAAGTAGTTTGGTATGTGTTTATACTATGTCATTGATGGGAATCATAGACAAACTGAAAAACCTAACCTTAAAAAAGGATGATAGACCAAATGGTTGCTATTCAAAATAAACTCTATAAAGTAGATACTTTAGATATGGGAAGAGGAGCTTTCCAAGCCTTGTGTGATTCTAAAGGTGTTGATGTAGTTAGATCAGGTACTACTTTTGCAGTATCAGCTTTCTTTCCTGTCTTGTCTTTATCTCATATGGTAGATAGATGGTCTCACTTTTCTAAAGACAATTTGCTCAATTGCAATTTAGAAAGTGTTTTTAAAGATTATCAAGACTGGACAAAAAGAAGACAAGGTGGCAGTAAAGTTAAATTGATTTTGCCTTCTGTTGAAGCTAGTCAAATTGTTTCTATTGATAGAGCAATTGGCTTAGGTGGTGGCAGTCATGAAGTTGGTCATATTATTTGTGATATGGCAGGCAAAGACTTAAACCCATCAGTTGCTCAAAAGATTATTCCTATCTATAAAGAATTTGTTGAAAAGAAATATAATCTCTTCAAAGTTCTTGGTATGTGGTCTAATGTTTGTGCAGATATTAGATTAGAAAAAATGATGTCTAAACTTTATCCTGAAAGTTCTGTTAGATTTCATTCAATTCAAGAATGGATTTGGAATGATTTAGAAAGTAAAGCAAGACTTTCTGGTCAAATGGCTCAAAATCCAGCTAATTGTATTGCTATGATGATTAGAGATTTAGGTAAAGACCACAAGTCTAAATCTCAACAAAGAGTTTTTAATGAGTATGCTACTCTTTATCCTAACCTATGGCAAGTTGCTTTATCTGTTAAACCACTTTGGGAACAATTACAAGTCAATATTAAAGAATATACTACTTTCAAAAAGAAAGCAGATATAGATATTGAAATTGAAAAGACAGTTCACTTGCCTTTAACCATTGCTATGCAAATCCTTATGGCATTAGAAATGCCTAAGCAAGATAAAAACCCACAGCCACCACAACAAAAAAATCCTCAACCTAATGATCCTAATGATGATCAAGATCAACCTAATGATGATGATGATGATGACTGTAATGGTGGTCAAGGTGGTGATGATCAAGATGATGATAGTGATCAACCTAATGATCAATCTGATGATGGTAGTGATCAAAGTGATGATGATCAAGCTGATGATGATCAAAGTGATGATGATGCAGATCAAGGTGATGATGATCAAGATCAAGGTGATGATGATGATGATCAAGATCAAAGTGATGATGATCAAGATCAAGGTGATGATGCAGATCAAAGTGATGATGATCAAGATCAAGGCAGTGATAAACCTAGTGATGATGGTTTAGATGATGATCAATCTGATGATGATGTTCTTTCTAAAGATGGTGGTGATCAAGGTGATGATGATGGTTTAGATGATGATCAAGGTGATAATCAAGATCAAAACACACCATCATCACAAAGTAGTTTTGATGAGAATACAGAACTCAACCTTGAAGATCAAATTGATGCAAATGATATTGCTAAGGCATTTCAAAAACAATTTGATAAACTTGCTAAAAACCTTCAACACAAGCCTTATATCTCTAATGGATTAAAAATTATTGATCTTGTTGAGTAAAAACTTGCAATGAAACTTAATCCATAAGTGTTTTATTAATATGTGATGCAATTCACAGCTAAACCTAAAAAAAGGAAATTAAAAAATGAATACAGCTTTATTTACAACAACAAAAACTGGTTCTTCTAAAGACAAAGTTCAAGTCAAAATCCAATTTGCTTTTGACTACAAAACCATCATTGAAAATGATCTTGCCACTGCACAAGCATTCACACCTGCTCAAGTTTTTGAACTTGCTACTGAAAAAGGTATTTCTTGCACAATGCAAGACTGTGAAGATGCTTTAACTGGTGTAAAGCATGGCAGAACAGGTCTTATTACTTCTCTACAAAATTCTTTAACTGAAGACCCTAATAAGACTAATGTTTATGAAAACCATCCTTCTGTAGCTGGTGTTAAGGTTTCTACAAAATCAGGTGATCTCTACTGCACAGGTTTGCTCCTTGAAGAAACCATTTTAGAAAAAGATCCAAATCCTGAAATCAAAAAACCTGTGAACTCTGGTGTGGTTGTCCAATTAAAGAATATGATTTCTAAAATTGCTAAATTTCAAAAAGATAAGATCAGAACTTATAAACTTGAAACTCTTGATACCTTCCAAATCCTTTAAGGTTTTATATATATATGTTATATCTTGCAGGCTTTACATATACGAATAAAGACTTCTCTCATTTTTTTGCTTTTAAGCATGATCCAGATTTAATAGCTTTAAACATTCTCATTAATAAAGTTATTAATAAGCATCTGGATCAAAAAGAATTTAGAGAAATCTTCTTTAACCAGATTAATACTTCTAGTTTAAACCAATCTCAAATAAATTATATTAATGACTTCCTAAACACTTATTCGGAATAGGTTTAGATTTCTCTATTGTAGAAATGCTCATTAAAACATTGCCTTTAAAGGTACTTGCCTAAATTAGCCATATTGAAAGTGTATTGAAAATGGCATACCGAAAATGAAACTATGGTTTGGAAAACCATGTTGTATTATATTATCCTTATCTGTCTTTATCCATACCTGTCTATCTGTCTTTATGTCTATATAAGGTTAAGGTCAAAAAAGAGAAGGGAAATAAAAAGGTAAAATCTATTTGAGAAAGCTAAAAAGTGATTTGCAGTATTTTTTGGTATGGGAAAAAATTGAACTGAAAATGAAACTATAATTTTTTTAAAAAAGTTTAAGAAAGTTGCAATGGTATAGAGATGACAAGTGTTCTATATATGTAGTTAATGATGACTGCGAATTTGTTTTAGGAGAAAAAAGATGTTAGTAGCAAGATTAACAAAAAACAGTGTATGTGTAGAGATTAGACTTGACAATGATTATAAGACAGATTGTGCAAGTGATTTGGCAAGATTAGATACCTTTTTAGATAAGGTGTCTTTAGATGTAGCAGTTGCTTTAGTGAATAAAGAAATTAAGGCAACAGCCAGTGATGTGAATGATGCCATTTTTGGTGAAATGGTAGGAAGAAAAGGATTAAGAGTATCTTTGTATCAATCTTCTTTAGGTGTGAATAAAGACAAGATTGCAGAAGATCATATGGAAGCACATCCAAGTGTGCATGGTGTGTTAAGAGATAAGAACACAGGAAAAATGTATATCAATGGTAAATTGATGAGTGGGTCTTTGGAAAAGGTATTTACACCAAAAGGTATAGTGAATAGAGTAAAAGACTTGATCAAGAGTAAGTTAGGTTTGGAATGTGGCAAATGGGTAAGAGTTGATTGTACTGGTTATGATGTAGTGATAGAAAAAGATGGTGTGAAAGTAGAACTGTGATGAATATTTTAAACTATGTGAATTTAATAAGAAGTCAGTTAGGTGAGTCTATCTTAGACAAGATAGAAGATGAAAAAGAGATAGAAAAGTATTTAGGTGTATTGGGAAAGGAAAAGTATTTAAGGGAAAAATATATTGAGTGTGAAGGATTTAGAGAAATCCATCCTGTATTTTTTCTAGGAAAAGAAAAAGGATTATTAATAAATAGAGCTGTGCATAGATATACAATAATAGAATGTGAAGTGTATATGGTATTAGTAGGCGAAAAGTATGAGATAAAGATGGCAACAGGAAGGGATTGTAAAAAGAGAGTAGCAGACGAAGGTGAGATAGAGAGGTATAATGAGTTTAAGAATAAAAATGAGAAGTTAATAAGAAAAGCATATAGGTATCCTGTGGGGAGTGAAATAGAAGTATTAGGGGAGAGATATAGGTATTTAGGAATATATGATCATTTTAGATTGATAAAAAAAATAGTATTAGAGAAAAAGGAAAGTAGAGAAGTGATGTATTATAATGCAGAGGATATTTTTTGATTGAAGTCAGTGAGTATAGAAATGATAGAGCAGATGTATTTTGGATTATTAAAGAGTTTAAATGTAGAGCTGGATTATTCATCGGACAATTTATTTAAGATAAAAGAAGAGTCGCAGGTAGAGCAGTATGTAGGGAAAGCGAATTATTTGGAGTTGAAGAAGATATTTAATGAGAGATTGAAAAAGAAGTATATAAAAGATTTGGATAGCTTAAAGTTTTTAGATCCAGTGATGTTATTAGGAGTAGGTGAGCATTGTTATTATATAGAGAAAGACAATTTATTAGGATTATCTGAAGTGCATTATATAATGACAGATAGGTATAAGATATATACGATAACAAAAGAGAAAGAAAATATAATAAAAGCGAGAGTGCCAGTAGTGGGTGAGTACGACAGATTATTTAAAAGTTTATTAGAGAATAGTAGGATATACGAAGAAGAGTATTATGGTTTAGGATTAGGTGTAGATGAAGAATATGGATTTGATATAAGAGATGAAAAGCAAGAGGATTTATTGAGAGTGGTGTCAGTGCAGAGTGTGTACAAGCAGTATGTATGTTATGTAGTGGTAGCAGAAAATTCTGAAGGGAAAGTAAAAACACTACCCTTACAAAATTTTGTAAAATTTTCATAAAGTTGCAATAGAATAGACTTGATAAGTGTTTCATGTATATAGTGCAAACTTAAAAAAAGGAAAAGAAAAATGATTTGTGATGCGAAAGATTTAAGAAAGACTTTAAAGTTGGTATTGACACAGGTGGTTGCAGAATTACCTGAAGGGAAGATGTTACATTCAACAAGAGAAGGGAAAGCAATAGTATTATCTAAGTTAGGTGTAGTAGATGAGAATCATTGGGGGGTATATGACAGAGGTGTATCTGTGTTTACCAATAATTTATCATCAGTGGTATATGAGTTAAAGAAGAAAGGATTAATAACAGTACCAAAGCCATTGCATTGGGGGAAACCAGCAGTTCAAGAAAGTTTATTTGAAAAGATAGAAGAGCAGGTATCTATTGTAGAAACAGAAGAAGTTGTAGAGCAAGAGAAAGAAGAAGTTGTAGAGCAAGAGAAAGAAGAAGTTGTAGAGCAAGAGAAAGAAGAAGTGTTAACAGTAGAAGAAAAGCATTTATTAAATCAAGTGTCTTTAAAAGGGATGTCAGTGTTAGCACAAGCTATTAAAGACATGGGTGGTATTTATGGTGAAGGTGGCTGTTATGGTGGATATGGTAAATTGCCTGTGGTGATATGTGAAGGAGGAGTATATAAAGGAAAGGTATTAAAGCCATGTGCATTAAGGAGTTTTTGTAAAAATGTATGAAGGTAGAGATAGTCATTTGCCAGCATTTACAACACCGAGACGGATCTTATATAATAGTATAAGAGATTATTTTATAAAGACAAGATTGGCAATGGTAGTGGATGAGTATAGCGAGGGGGACGGTATAATATATATAGTGAATGAGAAAGCAGAGATGATCTTAGATAAGAGAGAAGATTTGAATGACAGGATATATATATGTAGGAATATAGGTGTGTTGGTGTCAGTAGGTTTATTAAATAAAAAAATTGGTACATTAATGGATGAGATCACGGAAAAATTTAGATAATAAAATATAAGATCATTTTGAAAGGACGAAATAAAAAAATGACATATTTAGAGCAATGTGAAGTATTTTTGGCATCTTTACAATTAAGATATAATCATCTTGATAAAGAATATCGAGAGGCATCAAATAAATATGATGCTTTAAGAAAAGCAGTAGATGCAAGTAAAGCAGTATTAAAGCCATTAAAGCAAATGACATCTATTCCGAATGGATATAGTCATGTATTTGAAAAGCATACAGAAGAGGCAGTAGCGATTAGTTCAACATTAGAAAAAGAAATGTTAGAACTAGAAAAGCAAAGAGATGTTTTATACAGGCAGAAATTTGATTTGGAATATGGTTCAAAAAGGATTTTAGAAAATAAGATTGAGCTGATGAAAAAGGCAGGGATTTTAAGTGATATGATTAATATCTATTACACTTATTATGTAGATGCGAGCAATCACGAATTAAGAGGACTTTCACTGGATGATAAGAGAGCAGTATTTCGTACAAATAGGTATGCAAATATATCAAATTTTGATGCCAAAGATTTAGGTGTAGATTTGATAGGCAATTTGATGTGGCATCAGATAGCAGTAGGAGCATCAAGAAAAGCGAGCAAAGTATTTTCTTTAGGATTTAAAGATCAGAGTTTGTATTTAATAGTATTGGATTTTGCCAAAAAGTTAAAGACAACATATATCTTAAAAGATGATGCAGAGTTTGCATCAGTGGAAACACATAAATATGATCCAAAGATCAAGTGTTTCTTTTTAAGAAAAGAGTTGGAAGATAAGATTCCAAGAGCTGATTTAGTAAAAACTTTTTTTAACCACTTAGATTCAATTTGAAAGATAAAAAAATGAGTGAACACCACAAATATGATGAAACCTTAGAGAATGAAATCCGAACAAGACAAGGTGCATTTTTTACACCAGCTTTATGGGTCAACCAAGCACATACCTTAACAAGTAGTGTATTAGGTGAAACTTGGAAAGAAGAAAGTGTTGTATGGGATTGTTGTTCAGGCACAGGCAATCTCATTAGAGAATATGATTTTAAGAATTTAATCGTATCTACATTAGAGCAACCTGAAGTGGATTTACTACATAAGCAAGGCATTAAAAATGCTTTTAAGTATGATTTCTTAAATCCAACAGATACAGATGGATGTTTGTTTAGCTTAGGTGATGAAAGCAATGTTATCCCTGATGCAGTGCAAGATCAGTTATATGCAGGAGCAAAGGCAGGTAAAAGACTTGTGTTCTTTATTAATCCACCATATGCGGCGGCAGGTACACTTGCAGATGATGAAGAAAATAAAGAAGGTGTGAGTAATACACTTGTTAAAGAAAAGATGTTGCATTTAGGTGCTTGTCGTTCTAATTTATATTTTCAATTTATTTTTGAATGTGCAAGACAGGCAAAGTATTTTGGATATAAGAAAGTCAGCCTATGTTTCTTTTCACCAATCAAGTTTATGATTCAGGAAACAGCAAAGAAATTTAGAGAATGGTATTACAATGCTTTTGAATTTAAAGCAGGATTTTTCTTTAATGCGAGTGCATTTGCAGGTGTTTCATCTGAATGGGGCGTAGGCTTTACGATTTGGAGTGAAGGGAAAACTAAGACAGATCCCAAGTTAGAAATTAAAAACCTTGATGCAAGTCATTATGGATGGAAACAGATTTATAATTGCGATAACCATATGCCTGCTAGTGAATGGGTTAGAGAACCTATTAAAGATATGGAAACCTATGAATATCCAATTATGACAAGTGGTCTTAAAATTAAGGAAAGAGAAAAGACGGGTCCAATTAAAAAAGCACCTGAAAAGGAAATTGAATATATTGCATATCCATCGATACCATTTACACAGAGGTGGTTAGACGAAGGGAATAAATATAAGCATACATCAAGTGAAGTAAAGACAGGCTATGAACAGTGGGTGGATGATGGACATATTTATTCTATCTTTGAAACGAAGAATAATTGTACATCTATGAGAGATGTATCATGGGGTGGAGAGATTTGGCAAATTAAGAATCATTTCTTTTGGTTAGAGAGATATGGCATTCGTGGTGCAATAGAAGAGCATAGTGCATTGATGTTAGCAGATTATGAGAAGTATTATGAAGAATCTTATGTGTCTACATTAATAGCAGAATTGACCTTAAGTGAAGAAGCAGTGGCATTATTAGTTCATGCGACAGAATTATGGTTAAAGTCATTAGCAACAAGAGAGGCATATGCTTTGGCTAATCCTGAGTTGCAGTTATTATGTTGGGATTGTGGCTGGTATCAGTTAAAGGGATTTTGGGAAAAAGAGTATAATGCAGATTTTAAGAAATTAAAAGAATTGCATAAGGTTTTAGGTGATAAGTTAAGACCGGGTGTATATGAATATGGATTTTTAAAAGAGTAGATAAGATGATTTGTTATTTTCATTGTAATGGTAATGATGTACAATTTAATGG
>Ga0194129_10001612_pt1 | contig 36485 bp, 29 predicted proteins | sample TA2KigCa35mmetaG_FD_150862 | JGI IMG/M metagenome (GOLD analysis project Ga0194129, IMG submission 150862) | Freshwater microbial communities from Lake Tanganyika, Tanzania - TA2015038 Kigoma Deep Cast 35m | ecosystem: Environmental > Aquatic > Freshwater > Lake | place: Tanzania: Lake...
GATGGCAGTGACAACGGTGTGGAACCCAGTCGGCCAGTTCCACAGCACCACCAGACCGATGCAGATCCACGCGATCAGCACCAGCATGGTGATCAAGGTGCGGCGAAGAAGGACCAAGAGCGTTCCGCTCATGTGCGGTTCTTTCGGGGCGATGCCTTGGCCGAGTTGGTCGCAGCGGGCTTCCCCCACCAATCACTGCGCAGGGGCGCGAGCAGTTGTTCAAGATGTGCACGGCCCGCGGCATTACTGCCCACGCCTGCACAGTGCGCCGCGGCGGCGAGGATTGTCTCTGGCAGTGGCGACTCAACATCCACTCGCTTGCGCTGAAGCGGGTGGAGAAAACCAATGCGCCACGCATGCAGAAGAAGCGGTGGAGCATTCGGAACTCCGCGCGCTGCGCTCGTGTTGGGAGGCAGCAGGGCGCGGTACACCCGGTCGCCCTCGACGGGTGCACCGAGCCACGCAAGGTGCGCGCGGATCTGATGAAGCCGTCCCGTTTCAATCGCGCAGGCGACCAGCGCACTGCCACTCGCCGCAGCGACCACGCGCCAGTGGGTCACCGCGGCGAGTCCGCCACGCTGTGGAACGCTGATCTTCAGATCACCGCGGCGCACCTCCGCAAGGGGCTCCTGACATATGCCGTGCGTTCCCGGCAGCCTTCCCTTCACGATGGCGAGATATGCCTTGGCAACGGAACGCGCCTCGAACTGCGCGCGCAGCGAGTCGTAGGCAGCTGCAGTTCGGGCAATGAGCACCACGCCTGATGTCTCGCGGTCGAGCCGGTGCAGGAGCCCCCAGTCGCGCTGCGCCCCGAGTGAGGTGAGTGCGCTTCCATCGACTGCGAACGCACCGTTCAAGAGCGAGTCATTTGCATGCCCGAGCCCTGGCAGGGTGACCGTCCCCGCGGGTTTCTCGACAGCGAGCAGGGCATCGTCCCGCAGCAGCACCGCGCATGGAACGGCGGGGTTGGCGACGGGCGCTTGCTCCACGCTTAGCATCCTAGGCTTCCAGCGAAAGGTGTTGCCCTGATGTCAGCCACTCAGCAAAGCATGCACGGACCAAGCGCACGGCTCGCCCCCTTTGGCGAGTCAATCTTCACAACGATGAGTCGCCTTGCCACGGAGCACAAGGCGGTGAATCTCGGTCAGGGGTTTCCTGACTTTGACGGTCCAGACTTTGTGAAGGAAGCGGCGCAGCGCGCCATCGCCGATGGGCATGGTCAGTATGCACGCGCTTTTGGACTGCCAGAGACCAATCGCGCGATCGCAGAAGCGGCACAAAGGACTTGCGGATTTCAGGCGGATCCCGAGCGCGAGGTCACCGTGACTGCCGGATGTACCGAAGCGATTGCCGCCTGTTTGTTGGGGCTGCTTTCGCCGGGCGATGAAGTGGTTCTCCTCGATCCCTCGTACGACTCCTACGCGGCGTGCGTGGCGATGGCGGGTGGTGTCGCGCGGCGTGTTCGGTTGGAGGGACCCGACTTCCGAATTCGGCGCGCAGATCTGGAAGCTGCCTTTTCAAGCCGAACCAAGGCGATCCTTCTCAACTCACCGCACAATCCGACCGGACGAATGTTTGGTGATGACGAGTATGCGATCGTCGCGGATCTCGCCGAAAGGCACGATGCCATCATTCTGTCTGATGAGGTCTATGACGCAATCACCTACGCCCGGCCACACCAGTCCATCACTCGGATTCCAGGCGTGCGTGAGCGAGCGGTCATTCTTGGAAGTCTTGGCAAAACCTTTTCACTGACGGGATGGAAAATCGGTTGGACGATCGCGCCTCCATCCATCACGGCAGCCATTCGCTGCGCCCATCAGTTTCTGACATTTTGTGCTGCAACGCCGCTGCAGCGTGCCGCCGCAGATGCGCTCAGCACGGTGTGCCGCGATGATGCCTACCTCAGGCAACTGCATACGGAGTACACCGCGCGCCGCACAATGATGCTCGAGGTTCTCAGCGATGCAGGCTTTCAATGCGTCGAGCCAGAGGGTTCCTACTTCATCTTGGTGGATGCTGTGGAAGCCGGGTTCCCGGACGATGTGACCGCCGCACGCAGGCTTGTGGTGGAAGCGGGGGTTGCTGCCATTCCCGCAAGCAGTTTTTATGAGCCTGCGAATGCCGATCGTCGATGGCTGCGTTTCGCGTTCTGCAAGCGGGAATCAACCATGTTGGAGGCGCGTCGCCGTCTTCTGGCCAATCCGCCGCGCCGCTTGGCGGAACGCCCGGCCTGATGTAGACTTTTCGGCCCTATGTACGCGATCATCGAAGACAGTGGAACCCAGATCATGGTGCACAAGGACGATGTCATTGACGTCGACCTGCGGAAGATCCCCGAGGGATCGACGACTGTGACTTTCGACAAGGTGCTCGCGGTTGGTACGCAGGACGGCACGGCCGCCCGCATTGGCGCGCCCTATCTTGCGAAGGCGACGGTCACCGCCGAAGTCGTCGGGAGCACTTCCGAAAAGACGACGCTGAACAAGTACTCGCGCCGCAAGGGTTACCGACGCCACAAGGGACACACGCAAAAGCGGGTCCAGGTGCGCGTGACAGACATCGCCGCGTGAGCACTCGTCGCGGGCTCATGCCTGCGACAGCACTTCCAACATCGCTTGGGGAGATTCTGCTTCTCCCGTCCGTGCGCTGAGGCACACCGCCTCCATGACGGCACGGACGCGCTGCAGCATCAGTGGCGTCCATTCAGGCACGAGTGGGGGGTTCAATGCTGCATTCAGCAGCGCCGCGGGCAGCGAGTCTTCACCATCCGAGCAGTTTGGCGCAGGAGTCTCCAGGACCTCATGTGTTGGGCTGCGCCATTCCATGTGCTGATCGTCCACAAAGATCGCGCCGACTGATCCGCTGACAAGGGCACATCTCTTCCAGTGCCAATGCCTATTCGACGCAGCCAACGATGCTGTTCTTCCATCCGTGAATGCACAGGTCGCGCTGATCGAGCCCTCCCAGAAACGAAACAGGCGTGAACTCGCGTCGGGCTGTGACTCATGGGAGCGGTGCAGGCGTTCTGCAGTGCTTGCTGCGCTGACTCGCTCCGGCATGCCGAGCCACTGCACCAGCAAGGCGGAAACATCCTGCAGCCGTGCCAAGATCGATCCGCAGTTGCTCGGCGCAACGGAGGCCGCATGCAGCAGCTCTGGAGCCATGCCCTGAGCAATGAACGCGCTGGCTTGCGCGAATGATCCCTCGTTTGGGAATCCAGGCAGCGGCATCTCCACGGTGCGCTGCCGCTCACGGCTTGCCTGCCGCATCCAAGGCTCCGTTGTCAGGAGCGCACCCGCGTGACTTGCGAGGGCATTCTCCTCGTCACTGTTCCCAAACCCGACATGCAAGATGGGCGACTGTGAGTGCTCTGCGCAGAAAGTGCGCAGATCGCTTGCGGATGCGCTTGCGGCGCCAAGGGAATCTCGGACGGCACGCAGCGGCGATCCGATGCGCACCGATCCAAGCGGGCGCCTCTGAAGCCCGCGGAGAACCCACTCCGGGAGCGCTTCTCTCGACCAGACGCCAAGCAGAGGACCCCGAGGGAGATCCGCGGCGTCCGTTGGAGGGTTTGAGCGCGTTTCACTCGTCATGAAGTGCACACCTGCCACCACGATAGAGCCGGCTCGGGGCTCTCGCACGGCGCCCCGAGCGGAGTTAGGATGTCTGCGTGGTCAGGCAATCGCCCTCGGGATCTCCCCGAGCGAGGAAAGTCCGAACACGACAGGACACGGTGGTGGCTAACGGCCACCAGCTTCAGCGCAAGCTCGGGACAGTGCCACAGAAAACAGACCGCCGAGGCTTCTGCCTCGGTAAGGGTGAAAAGGTGCGGTAAGAGCGCACCGCCTTCTCGGTGACGAGAAGGGCACGGCAAACCCCACCGCGTGCAAGCGCAAGCAGTCCTCCGGCGGATTTTTCCGCCAGCCGCTGTCCGTGGCATGAGGACGGGTCGCGTGCTTTGAGTCCAGCGGCAACGCTGGTCCAGAGAGAAATGATTGCCGCCCGCAAGGGAACAGAATTCGGCTTACGACCACGCGCGCGGGGCGGATCTCCGAAAGGAGATCCGCCTCACCTTTTTTTGCAAGTGGACTGGCGGATTTTCACGCCCGAAAGCCGATTCACAAAGCACTGCAAAGGCAAGGTTTAAGCATGGTGCCACTGCACATATTGAGCAAAACCCTTGAATGGGAAGTGCGCATCGGTAAACTCGGATGAGTCATGAATTCCCCCACAAAGTCCACAAGTTTGCAGGCATACACGCTGCTTCTTTACCGAAAGGCTGTGCACCCTGAGTTTTTCGCCATCGACTCTCGCCGCCGCATGGAGAACGGCGAGATCGAGGCGGAGGCCTGGATTTTTCGAGGTGGACAGGTGGTGCGTTTCCAGAAGGAGAAGTTGTGTATCTGTGAAGTTGTGACGGACAACCCAAGCGCACTACCCGAGCGCGGTCTCACCAAGAACATGCTGTGTGCCGGCGAGCATGAGCATGAGGAAACCTTGGGCGACAACCTGACATTCATGACGGCGGTTCAAACGGAAACGCTGGCCGACCATCTGTACGTTGGCACGTACCGCGAAATGATGGGGCATGCAAAGGAAAACGGATCACTCTCCGTGCAGTGGAATGACGCCACAACGGGCAAGCCGAATCTGTCGTTGATTGATCTGCAACGCTTCCGTACGGAAATCCACGTGCAGGGTTGGCATCTGCGAAGTGACTGTGGCCTCGTGCTGCGGACGCAGTCCATGTTCCAGTTGAATGATCCAGCCGCCAAGGGCGCGCAGCGCGAAACGCGGTGAGTCAACCGACCCGCAGTGGCTCTGAGAACGCCGCTGGACAGGCCGATGGTGGGGCTGTTTCCGCGCACCGTGCCTGTGTCGAGTCCGACCGTCTGATGGGGGTCTTGGATGTGCCCCTTGGAAACTGGTATCCACCTTCTTCACCGGTTTCGCCATCGCTCTCCGCGTCGCTCCCCGAAGATCGGCGTTCACACTGCGCCGCAATGCTCGCCGAACTGCGCGAGAGGCATGACCGCGAATGCCCGCACTGCACCCATGCGACGGCTCATCAGCGCACGGTCTTCGGCGAGGGTGATCCCTGCGCACGACTGATGTTTGTGGGAGAAGCTCCGGGTGAAACCGAGGACACACTCGGTCGACCCTTCGTCGGCAAGGCGGGGCGGAAGTTGGACGAGATGATCCAAGCAATCGGACTGAGGCGCGAGGATTGCTACATCGCCAATGTGCTCAAGAGCCGACCGCCTGAGAATCGGGCGCCGCTGCCGCTGGAGGTCGAGCGCTGCAGCCCATATCTCGTGGAACAGCTGCTGATCATCCGCCCACGGGTCATTATGACGCTCGGTGGACCTGCCACCAAGATGCTGATGAACACAGACGTGGGGATTATGAAACTCCGAGGCTCCTGGTCTCAGTGGGTCGCGCCGCCCGGCAGTCCGATCGTCTCGATTCCCCTGATGCCGACCTTCCATCCCGCCTACCTGATCCGCAACTACACCCTCGAAACCCGTGCGCAGGTCTGGTCTGACCTCAAGGCCGTGATGCATCGGCTCGCTGAAACCGCCTAACCCATCCGTTAATCGCGGGGGAGATGCCACAGGATTCTTCACTCATTTGCCGAACTTGCGCGCGATCGCTGCGTATGACTTGTTGAGGCTGATGCCTTCTCAGAAAGCAACCCCCACGAGGAGCCCTGCCGCGATGACTCTGCGGCGGGCTCTTTTTTTATCCGTGCATCGGGTTGCCCGATCTCGCAAGGGAGAGCTGCGGGAGCGTCCGAGTGATCTACGAAGGTCGCTCGCCGCCGTGCTCGGGTGTTTCGCGAGAATCAAGAAGGATTGTCACGGGACCATTGTTCACAAGCGCGACCTGCATCGATTCACCGAAGCGGCCGCGGGCGACGGTGAGTCCTCGTGCCTCCACAATCTCGCAGACGCGCTCATACAAAACGCGTGCGGCACCAGGATCTTCCGCCCGTGAAAAGCCAGGCCGATTGCCCTTGGATGCATCGCCCAGAAGCGTGAACTGACTGATCAGCAGAACGCCACCTGAAACATCCTTGACACTGAGATTCATCTTTCCATCGGCATCGGAAAAGATGCGAAGTGCAGCGAGCTTTCGGGCCATCCATTCCGCGTCGCGCTCCGAGTCTCCACGCGTGACCCCGAGCAGCACAAGCAGTCCATGCCCAATTGCGCCGACCACTTCGTCCTTCACGCGCACGCTCGCCTCAGAGGCGCGTTGCACCACCGCAATCATGCGGTTGAAACCCTCAGAAGCGCCATCGCGGCGCAGGTGACGAGGGCGGCGCCTTGTGGGTCAAGATCCGCCGGCGACTGGCTGTATTCCACCAGTTCAGGCAGTCCGCCTGTCGCCAACTTTGCGGCGGTCATATTGCCGACGCTGCACCAACGCTGGTGGTTTTGATCATGTCCGACCTTGCTCAGGAATGCTTCCATGTTCCCCTCGAGATAGGTGGAAAGCAGTGAACGGTCGTATGCCTCGACTTGGCGTCGAATCTCCGTACCCACCGGCGTCTGGTCGCCAAACTGCGGACCGACATGGCTCAGGTCCGCGCTTGCGACGACAAGTGTCTCGCCTTCGGCATCACCAAGCAGATCCTTCAGCACAGGAACGAACTCATCGAACGAGACGCGAGCCCCATCATCGGCAATCATTGGGACGAGCGGACTCGGCACCAGTGCCGCAACGACTGGGACCCGGCCTAAGACTTCATGAATCCAAGGCAACTGAATACTGATCGAGTGCTCCCCGAGCAGGTCGACTTCATCCTTGAAGAGCCGATCACCGAGTTTCGCCTCGAGGGCATGGAGGAGGGGCTTGTCGGGCGCGAACGCGCCAAAGGGACTCAGGAATCCGTGACGACTCATCACGATGCCATCGCCACTGCCAAAGTGGTTCGTACCAAGAATGACCACACGGGACCACTTCTTGCCCAATCCGATCGACTTGTACGCAGCCGCATAGGTCGACTTGCTTCGCGCATAATCCATATGCGGGGTGACAATGCCCAGAAGTTCGCCGTCGAGTTCAGGATCCTCCGCAGCCGCAAGCCACTCGCCAATGTTTTTCTTCGCCTCCTCAGGCGTGGTACCAGCCGCATCCGCTGCGGCAGTGCGGAATCCGCCCTCTGTTGCCACGCGCATCATCGCCTCGCGCTCGAGCCGATCGCAGTTCGGTCCCCAAAGGAGTCCCGACTCATCAAGTGCCTTCACGAGTTGCACAAGGAAATCGGATGGTGCCCCCGTGACCTCTCCAATCTCTTGGAGGCTCTTCTCGCCCTGAAATGCTCCGAGGAGCGGGAGCAGTTCAGGCGGTACGACCGGGCACTGTCCATCGCCGCGCAGGTTCGCTGGATCGCGGAGCGCCACAAAGACCTTCTTCTGGTCATTTTCAACGCCAATGGGGTGGAACTGCCTGATGTGCGGTCGGTCAAGGTGGGGGGGGAGTTCCGACATGGGAGGAAGATTGTACGGTCGAACCGCGGGTTATTGACATCAAAAGATTGGCGATTCAACGATTCCAAGCCGAGCAGCGAAAGATCCACCTGCGAACAGCCGAACACACTAGACCGAGTATCATCCTCCGCCTATTTCCACCCACTTTGTGGGATTCACCTGCAACAGAACCGAAGCACCATGACACACTCTGCCATTTCATTTTTCATCGCGAATCGCACGGCCTCACTCTGTGCTGGTCTTGTCGCTTGCGCCATCACTCTTTCGGCCACAGCGCAAGCTCCGCAGGCAAAACCCGATGCGCCTCCCGCGGTGCCGGATGGCGTGCCCGTTCCGAAGCCCGCTGCGTCGTCGACGCCAGGCATTCTGTCGCGGAACAATCAAGCAGGCCCCTCTGCCAAGGAATTGACTGCGAATCAGCCGAGTCTCGCACCGACACAGGATGGCATGGCACAGAAGGCACCTGCAGACGGGGCAGCGGGTCAGATTCCATCCGGGCCGCCGCCGATCGTTTTTGATCCACCGGTTCTGAACCTAGGTGAAATGCAGGCTGACATTCCAAAGACAGGCGTCATCAAGATTCGAAATGTCACGGACAAGCCGGTGACCATCGCTCGAGCCATTCCCGGCTGCGGCTGTACCACGGCCAATGCTCCGAAGGATCCGATCGCGCCAGGCGGTTTCGCCGAGATGGAGATCACACTGAAGCCTGGGCCGAAGCAGGGTGTCACCATGTCCAAACGGGTGACGTTCCAGATCGACGGTGCTGCGCCCGTGATTCTCACGGTTGAGGGACAGGTCGTGGCGTACATCACGGTGACGCCAGATGCGATCGATGGGCCTGATACTCCAGCGAATGCGAAGCCCGACTCAGGCAAGATCGTTTTGGCTGCCGTCGATAAGCAGGCGTTTAAGGTGACGGCGGTGAATCCCCCAGTGACGCAGCCCTTCAGTGATGCGGCATCCGAGGAGCACATTTTGCAGGTGGACTGGCAGAAGTGGCAGGATCAGGGGCGGCCGATCAAGCTGACGATCGCAACCGATCATCCGAAGGCGTCATCGCTCGGCGTCATGGTCAAGCGCCCGATTACCGCGCAGGATCGTCCGAATCCCTTGGAGCCAACACAGCGGGCAACCACGCAGCCTGCAAGCGAACTGGTGGTGGCTGCGCAGCAGGGCAACGTGCCGCGCGTGAAGGAACTGCTTGCAGTGCCGGGCGTCAATGTCAATGAAACCGATCCAGGAACGGGACGCACGGCACTCCACTGGGCGGCTCGCGAGAATCGCACGGAAATCATTGACCTGCTGATTGCGGCAAAGGCGGATCCGAACTCCTCGGACCGAACGGGGAAGGGACCCCTGACGCTTGCCGCGGAAACGGGCAGCATTGATGCGGAGAAACTCCTGATTGCCAAGGGGGCGAGTCTGACCAACCGAGACTCCATCGGCGGCACACCGCTGATCTGGGCATGCGGACTTGGAACAGGCGAGTCCGTGAAGATTCTTCTCGAGAATGGTGCTGATGCAACCATCACAGATGTCAACGGTCTGACACCGCTCATTTGGGCAGCTGGCATCGGGAAGCCAGAGTCCGTGGCGATCCTTCTTGAGCGCAATCCAAATCTGCCGCTTGAGGTGAAGGACGGCGTAACTGGAGACACCGCTCTGATGCGGGCTGTGCGGAGCGGCAAGATTGAAAGTGTTCGCATGCTCATCAACCGAAAGGCGGATGTGAACACTGTGAACAAGCAGGGATACACGCCCGTGCAACTCGCCGTGATGTCCGGCACCGCCGAAAAGGTCAAGCTGCTGATCGAGGCGAAGGCGGACCTTTCCGCGAAGGATGCAACTGGGCGGACTGCGCTGGACTTGGCTCAGCGCCGAACGGACGCAGCGGGTCGTGAGATTTTTGATTTGCTCAAAGCAAGCGGTGCGACCAGTGCCGTTCCGGTTCCTCCCCAAGGTGGGTCCGCTGAGTCTGGGAAGCCCGCAGGACAGTAAAGTCTGCGGGTATGACCACGCTCTCACGCTCTGATGCGCGGGCCGCGCCTGCGCCTGCTGTCTACGCGCAACTGATTGATCGCTGTCGCAGTGCGCATCTGATCGAGGCCACGTCGGCGATTCTTGGCTGGGATCAGGAGACCATGATGCCCGCGGGTGGCGTGGCGCTCCGCGGGAAGCAGCAGGCGGCTCTCGCTCGCATCCACCATCAAATGTCGACAGCACGCGAGGTTGGCGATCTGCTCGCGGCGTGTGAGGCGGACCGCACATTCATGGAGAGTGGTTCGGCGGAGGCTGCCAACGTTCGGGAGATTCGCCGCGACTACGACAAGGCAACCAAATTGCCCGAGTCGCTCGTCAGCGAGCTGGCGCAGGTGTCGAGTGAGGCGCAGCATGAGTGGGCGAAGGCTCGCAAGGCAAGCGACTTTGCGCACTTTCTGCCATGGTTGAAGCGTCTGGTGCAGTTGAACCGCGACAAGGCCGCATGTCTGGGAATCCCGGCAGGGGGTGAAGCGTGGGACGCTCTTGCAGACACCTTCGAGCCGGGCTGCACGGCGGCTTCGGTCACGGAGGTGTTCACGCCGCTGCGCACAAGACTTGTCAAGCTGATCGCAGAGTTGCGTGGAGCCAAGCGAGGACCCTCGAATCGTTTCAACGAGACTGCACTGCCCATTCCACTTCAGACAGCATTTGTTCGCATGGTGACGGAAGCCATCGGCTTCGATTTCGAGCGCGGGCGGCTGGATGCAAGCACGCATCCATTTTGTGGTGGCAGCCACTGCAACGATGTGCGCATGACGACGCGCTACTGCGAGACCTGCCTCAACGACGCCCTGGGGTCAACCATGCACGAAGCTGGCCACGGCATGTACGAGCAGGGGCTCCCCGAAAGCGCCATCGGAACACCGCTCGGAACCGCCGTTTCGCTGGCGATTCACGAGAGTCAGAGCAGGCTGTGGGAGAATCAGGTCGGTCGGGGTCTGCCATTCTGGAAGTGGTGCCGCCCGCATCTCGTTTCGCACTTCGGGTCGTCGGTTGACACCTTCACGGTCGACGAGTTGTACGGTGCAGCGAACATCGTTGAGGCTGGCTTCATCCGCGTCGAAGCCGACGAAGCGACGTACAACCTGCATGTCATGGTCCGATTCGAGTTGGAGCGTCTGCTGATTGGCGGTCAACTTGATCCAGCCGATCTTCCGACCGAGTGGAACCGTCGTTACCGCGACTATCTCGGGCTCGAAGTGCCCGATGATCGGCGCGGCTGCCTGCAGGATGTGCACTGGAGCATGGGCGCGTTCGGCTACTTCCCGACCTATACGCTCGGCACGCTTTACAGCGCGCAACTGTTCTCGGCGGCTCGGCGTGACCTGCCAGGCTTGGAGGATGGATTCGCTTCGGGAAACTTTTCCCGGCTCTTGACGTGGCTGCGGACAAACGTCCACGCGCATGGGCGCCGCTACTCGCCAACTGAGTTGTGCACGCGTGCCACAGGGAAGCCTCTGAGCAGCGAGCCGTATCTGGAGTACCTCGAAGGCAAGCTTCGCCCGCTGTACGGTCTTTGAGCAATCTCCCTCGCGGATTCAGGACTTCGATTGCCTCGGCGGCGTCTGCACGGCAGATGGGTTTGTGAGGCGGGCGGAGACCTCCGTCCATGCCTTGCTCGGATCGCGTCCTGGAATGCGTCCGAAGATGGAAATCAGAACGACGGCAACCGTCCATAAGGGCAGGGTGCCAACGCCAGGGATCGCTTCGGCAGCAAGAATCGGCAGGATCAGCAGCGGGCGACCGAGGGCGAGCCACAAAAGTGTCGCTGTCAGCGCATCAACGGCAAAAACCGCCGGAAAGGTGACGATCAGACTGCTGGTCAGGAATGAAAACACATCGGATGCGAGCGCAATTCCAATGGCAAGCACGATGCGAAGCCAAGAGGGTCGCTGCCAGGTCGTCAACGGAGCGCTCTCCGCTCGACTGGATGATCGATCGGTCGCCGCTGCGGCGCCCGGTTCAGTGCCCGAAATGGGATGAGTGGATTGCACTTCGTCTTTGCTCATGCTGTGTACCCTTGCAAGACTCTACCCGACCCGCCCATGCCATACGACCGATCCATTATTCGCAATGTCGCCATCATCGCACATGTCGACCATGGAAAGACAACCCTTGTCGATGCGCTGCTGCGCTCATCGAGTGCTGCGAGCGAGGTGGAGCAAGACGCTGAATGCGTCATGGACTCGAACCCGCTCGAGCGTGAGCGCGGCATCACCATCCTTTCGAAGAATTGCGCGGTCGATCATGTCGTGACCCGTGGTCTTCGCAAGGGAGATGCCATTCGTGTCAACATCATCGACACGCCGGGCCACGCGGACTTTGGCGGCGAAGTCGAGCGGGTCCTTCGCATGGCAGACGGCTGTCTCCTGCTCGCGGATGCCATGGAGGGACCGATGCCGCAGACTCGCTTCGTGCTTTCCAAAGCGCTGGAAGTTGGCCTGCGTCCGATTCTGGTGGTGAACAAGTGCGATCGACCGGATGCGCGTCCAGATGCGGTGGTGGACGAGGTCTTCGACTTGCTCGTTGATCTCGGTGCCGATGATCACGCGCTCGACTTCCCAGTCGTTTGGGCCTCCGGTCGCGAAGGCTGGGCCAGCCGCGACCGCGAGGATCGAACGCATGGCGTCGAGGATCTTTTCGCTGTGATCGCTGAGCATGTTCCGCCGCCCACGGGCGACCCAAAAGCCGCTCTGCAGTTCCTCGTCGTCAATCTTGACTCCAACGACTACGTCGGGCGTCTTGGGATCGGCCGGGTGTTTGATGGAACGCTTCGCCCTGGACCCGTCGCCGTCTGCAAGTCAGACGGCTCCGTGCGCAAGGGGCAGGTTCAGGGGATCAAGCGCTTTGAGGGACTTGCGCGCGCGGCTGCCGATCTGATCGAGGCGGGTGATCTGTGTCTCATCGAGGGCATCACCGACATCGAGATCGGCGACACCGTCTGTCAGCCCGACTCGCCAAAACCGTTGCCGCGCGTCCACGTCGATGAGCCGACATTGCACATGGTCTTTCGAATCAATGACGGACCGCTTGTCGGGCGCGAAGGCAAGTTCGTGACCAGCCGGCAGATCGCCGAGCGTCTCGAGCGCGAACTGCGTTCGAATGTCGCGCTCCGTGTGGCACCCGGCGATGGTGCCGAGGAGTTTCATGTGTCCGGTCGCGGACTTCTCCACCTGGGTGTTCTTTTGGAGACGATGCGCCGCGAGGGATTCGAGTTGACAGTCGGCAAGCCCAACGTCATCGAGCGCGATATCGGAGGTGTACGGCATGAGCCGTATGAACGACTCGCCCTCGATGTCGCACAGCATGCGATGGGGCCTGCGATGGAGTTGATCGGACAGCGTGGCGCGGAGGTGACCAAGGTGGATATGCGCGGTTCGCGTGCTCACATCGAGGCGGATATTCCTGCGAGAGGTTTGATCGGACTTCGAAACAGGATTTTGAATGCCACGGGCGGAGAGGCCGTGATGCACCACTCGTTCTGTGATTACCGACCGGTGCGGATGCCTCCCCGGAAGCGCACGAATGGTGTCATGGTGGCGGTCGAGGCCGGAACGGCCACCACCTATTCGCTATTGAACTTGTCCGACCGCGGCGTGATGTTCGTCGCGAATGCGGATGTCATCTATGAAGGCATGATCGTCGGCGAACACAACAGAGATAACGACTTGCATGTCAACGTCGTGAAGGCGAAGGCGATGTCCAATGTTCGCGAGTCAAACAAGGAAGCCACCGTTGTTCTGAAGGCGCCGCGCCCACTCACGTTGGAGTCGGCGCTTGAGTACCTCGAGGCAGATGAGTTGGTCGAGATCACGCCGACCGCTGTTCGCATACGCAAGCGGATCCTGAAGGAAAGCGATCGGCGGAGAATCACGCGGCAGCAGAAGGACCGCGAAGCTGCAGCTGCTGCCGATGAAAGTGCGTCCGCGGGATCCCTCTAGCATTGGGCGCACATGCCGACGATCGTCCAGAAGTTTGGAGGAACGAGCGTTGCCGATCCTGAGCGCATCCGCCGGGCTGCAGCGCGTGTCGCAGATGCGCGCAAGGCTGGATTCGATGTGGTGGTCGTTGCAAGCGCGATGGGGCGCACGACAGATGATTTGATTGAACTCGCCGAGCGGATCAGCCCCGTCCCCGATCGGCGCGAACTCGACATGCTGATGGCAACGGGGGAGCAGGTGAGCGTTGCTCTTCTGGCAATGGCACTGCGTGAACTTGGCTGCTCTGCGGGGGCACTGACGGGTGGTCAAGCCGGTCTACGCACGGATGGGGTCCATGGTCGTGCACGCGTGACCAGAATCGAGTGTGGGCGGCTGGAGCGGATGCTGTCGCGGGGCGAGATACCCGTGGTGGCTGGATTTCAGGGGACGAGTGAAGAGGGTGAAGTCACGACGCTTGGGCGCGGCGGCAGCGATACCACCGCCGTTGCAATCGCGGCTGCACTTCGCGTGCGCGAGCAGGGAGGGTGCTGCGAAATCTTCACCGATGTCGATGGTGTGTACACCGCGGATCCGCGACTTGTACGCCATGCGGTCAAACTGCCGAGGATCTCCTACGAGGAGATGCTCGAACTCGCGGCACTTGGCGCGGGTGTAATGCATGCACGGGCGGTGCTATTTGGCGAAAAGTACGGCGTGCCCATCCACGTGCGGCACAGCCAGAAGCCTGATTCGGGAACCATGATTTCACGGGAGAATTCATCCATGGAAGAACTTGCCGTCGTTGGATGCGCGCTGAAGGACGAACTGGGGCGGGTCAGTATCCGACAGGTTCGCAATGTCGTTGGACTGCAGGGTCGCCTCTTTACCGCGCTCGCACACTCGAACATCGTGGTCGACGACATTGTGCAGACGGAGCAGGGGGCTGCAACGATGATTGCTTTCACGGTCGAGCATGAGGATCTTGGTGATGCCAAGCAGATCGTGGCTCGCACACTGACTGAACTCGGCGAAGGAGAGATGTCAGTCGAGGTGGGGCTTGCCAAGGTATCGGTGGTCGGTGTGGGCATGAAGAGTCATGCAGGTGTGGCAAGCCGAATGTTCCGCGCGCTCGGTGATGCCGGGATTGGTATTCACAACATCACGACCAGCGAAATCAAGATCAGTTGCATCATTGATCACGCCGAAGGACAGCGCGCGCTTGAGACCGTTCATTCGGCATTCGGCCTTGGACTTGGAAACGGAGCAACGATTGCGATGCAGATCGACTCTTCGCGCGTGTAAATGAATATGAGCGGGGTACTCAGTCAGAATCTGTGGGGCGGCGGCGCCGACCGTGTGGACCAGCGTCCGCCTTTGCTCGCCGGCGTCAAGCCTGAACGACTGATTGCATCGGGTGGATTCGGCTCGGTTTGGCTCTGCGAGCAGCAGGGGACACTTGTTCGCAAGGTGGCAGTCAAGGTGTTGCGGTCAGGGCTCCCGAGCGAATCCGTCCGAGCACGATTTGTATCGGAGGGTCGACTGTTGGCGCAGTTGAGCCATCCGAATATCGCACAGGTGTTTTCCGCAGGCGAGATGGAGGACGGGCGTCCATATCTGCTGATGGAATGGGTGGATGGTCAGCCGCTCCTCGATTGGTGTGATGCACATCGGCTTTCACTGGATGATCGGTTGCGCGTAATGCAGCAGGTCGCGCTCGCCGTCCAGCATGCGCATGCTCGCGGCATCATTCATCTGGATCTGAAGTCGGCAAACATCTTGGTGCAGGAAGTCGATGGCAATCCGCACGTCAAGATTATTGACTTCGGAGTCTCGCGTCTTTTCGAACAACTCGACGCGCTACAGAGTGGCGCTGCCCATGAATGGATCGGAACGCTCGATGCGATGGCGCCCGAGCAGTGCGATGAAATGGCGGTGCTTGATACGCGAGCAGACATCTACTCGCTCGGTTTATCGCTCTATCAACTTGTGACAGGACTTCCTGCGCGTGACATCCGCGTACTGCGTTCGCAAGGGCTGGCTGACCTTCGGCGGCTGCTTGCGGCGCCGGTCATGCCGCCGAGCGTTCGACTTCGCATGGCTGCTCAGACGAATTCCTCGGAGACCGATGCGTATGCGAAGCGGCGGCAGAGTTCCACCTCGCGGCTGATACGCCGCGTGCAGGGGCAACTGGATGCGGTCATCCTGCGTTGCCTGGAGGGACGTGTGGATGATCGATATCCGACGTGCCATGCACTTGCCGAGGATCTTCGCCGTCTCCGCGCACACCAGCCGGTCGATGCTTCGCCGGCGCCAACGATGACGCGCGTCCGCCTTTTTGCCCGCCGACAGAGGGTTGCGCTGGCAGCGGGGGCTCTGGTGACGGCTGCGCTGGCAACGGGCGTGATTCTGATGGCAGTTGGATTGTCCGAGGCACGTCGTCAGCTTGCGCGTGCGACGCGCCTGTACGACTTCAACACCTCCATGCTGACTGCCGTGGATCCAGAGACCGCCAAGGGGATGGATACGCGGCTGATGGAGATCATCCTGGCGGAAGCTGTTGCTGACATTGACCGCGCCTTCGCTGATGATGTGGAACTAGCAGCAGATGCACACTCGGTGGCAGGGATTGCGTACCGATCCATTGGGAAGTACGACCTTGCGCTGCAGCAGCTGCGGGTCCATGAACAGTTGCTCGCGGACCATTGCGATGCAGAGGACAGTCGATTGCTGGTGGCACGGAACGAGCTTGCCAACGCACTCCTGCTGAACGGGCAGCGCGATGAGGCTGCGCCGATATTCGAGCAGGTTCTCGAGGTTCGCAGGCGTCGCTTGCCCGAGGGACATGAGCACCTGTTGATCTCGATGCACAACCTCGCGTGGCTCCGCGACGAGCAAGGCCGCCCCGACGAGGCATCGGCACTCTATGCCGATGTCGTGGAACGCAAGCGCGCTGCACTCGGGGCAGAGCATGTGAGCACCCTCCGATCGCTCGACAACCTCGGCGATGTGCTGCGGCGCACTGGCAATTTGGAGGCTGCGCGGACCACTCTGGAGGAGTCTGTTGCCATCCGGAGCAGGGTGTTTGGAGCCGATGCGCCCGATTCGCTGCTTGCTCGAAACAGCCTCGCCGTTGTTTTGAAGTCGCTTGGGGAGACTCGTGCATCGGAAGAGGCGCTGCGATCGGTCGGTGATGACATGTCGCGGCTGCTTGGGGAGAATCATCCGCACACGCTGATCGCGCGCAACAATCTTGCGGGGATCCTTCGAGACACCAAGCGCCTGGATGAGGCGGAAGCGATCTACCGAGACTTGCTCTCACGCTTTGAGGCAAAGTTTGGCCCCGATGCGAAGACAACGCTGACGGTGCAAGGGAATCTGGGCATCGTGCTGGAGTTGCAGCATCGACATGATCAGGCCGAAGAGGTGTATCTCGACAACATCCTGCGAAAGCGCCGGGCGCTTGGTGATCGCAACCCCTCCACGTTGAATGCACTGCACAACCTTGCGTTCATGTACGCCACGGAGATGAACCGTCCAGACGATGCCATCGTGCTCTGGGAGGAATCCGTGGCCGGACTTCATGCCATTCATGGCGCGGGGAATCGTCAGGCCGCTGGTGCTGCGATCTCGCTCGCTCGTCAGTATCTGAAGGTCGGGCGCACCGCAGATGCACTGGAGGCGGCCTTGCCATATGCGCAGGCTTCGGCGGGATCCATCCCAGAAACCATGCGGCTCGTTGCTCTCAAGACTGCGGGGCAAGCAGCGGCAAGTTTGGGCCGGCACTCAGATGCCGTTGGTTGGCTGCAGCAGGCGCGTGCCACCGCGGAGGCAATGAAGAACGCAGCGGAAGTCGCGGACATTGATGGGTTGTTGTCGCAGTTCGCCAGTCGGTAGATCGTTTTACAGAACAGCCATTCTCGGACCTTTGGGGCATCGAATCCCCCGTGTATCACTGCAAATGCTCGAGGAATCCCCGCATGGTTTTGAGTGACCCTTCATCACCTTTGACGCAGCAGCCGATGGCACCCCTGTGCTCGGTGTTCCGCCGCTACCTCAAGTCGCGTGGGCTGAAGTACACGAACGAACGTGCGGATGTGCTCGACGCGATCATCGCCCGTGATGGCGTCTTCGAAGCCGAGGAGCTCCTGCTCGAACTGCGTCGGCGAAGTCAGCGTGTGTCGAAGGCAACGCTGTACCGAACCATCCATCTGCTCCAGGATGCCGGCATCATCGTTCAGGCACTCTTCAACGCCAAGCAGTCGCACTTTCAACTGATTTACGGCAAGCAGCCTCGCGATCACATGGTGTGCATGAAGACTGGGCGGCTGATCGAGTTCCAGAGTGAGGAACTCATTGCTCTGCGAAATCGCATCTGCAAGGAACTCGGCTGGAGTCCGGCTGGTCACCGATTCCAGATTTATGCGGTCAGCCCTGAAGCCGCGGCGCAGAAGATGCACCCCGCAAAGCCTCAGTCGCCGCGCACGCCGCCGCGTGCTCGCTGATCCTCCACGTGAACCATCCGAGTGTCCTGTTGTCCCGTGGTGAACGTGACCCGCACCAGCGACTGCGGGAGCGCTGATGCGATCCTTTTTGGCCACTCAATGGCTACCACATCACAGCGCGATGCCATGATCTCATCCAGCCCCAGATCGGAGAGATCCTGTTCGCCACGCATGCGCCATGCATCCACGTGTACAAGGCCAACGGGTCCGTCACCATAGCGCTGCATCAGAACGAACGATGGGCTCGTGACAACCGTTGGGTCGATGCCCATGCCCTGTGCGATGCCGCGAACAAGACATGTCTTGCCACTGCCAAGCGGACCGTCGAGCGTCACGAGATCACCTGCACGCAGCGCGCGACCGATGCGCACACCAAGCGCTTCGGTGGCCTTCACATCGGCGAGTTCGACGTGTGCTGAAAGATCGATCCTGTCCGCATCACCCATGCGTCCACCCAAGATCGGATGCATCCTGTTCACCACCTGCCACATCAACCACACAGCCACGTGTGTCGCCATGCTGCGGGGTCACGATGGATCCAATGGCAGTCCAGCCCGCAGGGATCGGTGCGCCCGCCTCAATCGCTGCAAGAAGTTCATGATCCTCGCCGTCACAGAGCCCCTGCCTCAGCGTCACACCACTGCGAAGCGGGATCTGATCGCCGCGCAGGCGCGCTTGGAGCGAGCGCCCTGTCCGCAAGCCGGATGCGTGCGCGATACGCGCCGCATCGCGCCCGAGTCCATCGCTGATATCGATCATGGCGTGAACGCTCCCACCAAGTTGATCGATCAACTGCTGAGCTTGCGACACACGGGGTTCGATGTGCAGATGCCGCCCCAGTCCATCGGCTCCGAACGATCCGCCAACTGCGCCGCCAAGCAGCAGCGTGTCGCCGGCACACGCACCGCTGCGTCGTGCAATGATCCCATCCGAACGAACGGATGCGAGCACGGTCACAGACAGCGTCAGTGGCGCACTGGCGACCGTATGCACCGCCGTATCGCCACCCACGAGCGGGCAGTCGAAGGACTGTGCCCAGTGTGCGACAGCATCGACAAGCGTTCGTGCATCGGCTGCGGACATATCGCTCGGGAGCGTCGCCGAGGCCACGCACGCAGACGGCAGCCCCCCCATCGCGGCGATATCGCTCACATTCCGCGCGACCGCCTTTCGCGCGACAAGATCGAGGGGCGTTCCGGCACGAAAGTGAATGCCCTCCACGACCTGATCGACCGCGAAGAGCACCTTCGCGGTGCCAACGCTGACGAGCGCCATATCGTCGCCTGCACCGATCGGTGCACGCGCGCTCGGTGATCCAGCGAGTTGCACGGCTCGCGCGATGACCGACTCCTCGATCGACTGCCGACCACTCATGACCGCCCACCGCTTCGGACGTGAGGGTTTGCGGCCGCTCGTATCAACGCCGCATGGCGAGCCGTCGCACCTTGTTCACGCGCGATCACTTCGCTGGCATTCTTCGCCAACTGCGCTCGGCGCGCCGGATCAGCCAATAGCGAGCTGAGTGTGGCGGAGAGTTCGGTGGCGTTCACTTGCACCATCGCATCACCGGCGAGGAGCGCGTCGGCTGTGGCCTGAAAGTCCCCAACCCTTGGACCGACCACGACTGCCTTTCCAAGCGCCGCAGGTTCCATCATGTCGGAGCCATGCAAAACGCCGAATGATCGGCCAATCACCACCACATCCGCGAGCGCGTAGGCAGCGCGGAGTTCACCGATCGTGTCGAGCAGGAAGCGCCCACTCGCAGGGTATTCATGTCGGCCATCGCGCCGGTCACTCCGGCGTACGCAGCCTGGCAGTGCTTCGGCTGCCTGCGCGAACCACTCTGGCTTCCGCGGAGCACACAAGAGTTGGACGCCAGCCGGACATGCCGCGTGCAAGAGCGCTTCTTCGCCGCGTGCGGTCGACCCTGCAACAACGAGTGGCTTTGTTCGGTCGATGCCGAGCGCCGCCGCGAGTGCATCAGCTCCCTGAACTCCCCCGCTGACGGCGCTGTCCCACTTCATCGTGCCAGTGACGGTCACTCGTGCGGGATCCACCCCCATGGCCACAAAGCGCTCGGCATAGGCGCGGTCTTGCGCAGCCACGAAGGAGAGCCGGGCAAACATCCGACTCAACAGCCATCGCACGCGCATGTATCGACGGAAGCTCCGCGGACTCAATCGTCCGTTCACCACCCCGATGCGAATGCCGCGGCGAGCACAGAGGGCCGAACAGTTGGGCCACAACTCCAGTTCTGCGAGCACGACGACATCCGGCTGAATTGCGTCGAGCAGCCCACGCATCGCCCAGCTGAAATCAAAGGGAAAGCGTACGACAGATATGTCGCCGAGCCGTTGCCGCGCGCGCGTGATCCCCGTGTCGGTCGTTACGCTCACGACCACTTCCGCATCGGCGCGCAGCAGTTCAGCGAGCGGTGCGATCGCCTGCACCTCGCCGACAGAGACAGCATGCAGCAGAATGCGCGGCACACCTGCCCGCCGAGGTCCCAAGGACACGACGGGGCGCCGAAGCCCAAGACGGGCGGGCCAGTCTGTGCGCAGTTTTCCCTTCCACCACAGCGCAGTCAGCCAGACCGGCAGGGTGACCAGGGCGAACAGCGCGAACGCGATGTCCACCAGGAGCAGCATTTCACGCGGAGGCTAGCCGACCGCGATAGGCTCGCATGCATGTCCGAGTCCCATGTGCAGCGACCGCTTCTGTGGGATGTGGGCGTGGACTCCGGAGGGACATTTACCGACTGCATCGCCATCTCGAGCGGTGGTGATGTCCGCCGATCCAAAGTGCTGAGCACCTCCGCACTCCGCGCACGCGTCGTTGCTGCGGATGTGACGGATGAATGTCTGCGCCTGGAGCTGTCTTTCGCGTACAGGCTGGATCCGACACTCCTGATCGGATTTCGTGTCGAGCCCATCGTGGATCGACATGGTCGGCACGCCGCGGGTGCAACGCAGCCGCTGGTGATCACGGCGCGCCTTTGCCAGAGTGTCGATGGGAAGACTGATGTCGAAGTGCACTGTGGGAAGTTGCAGGGCGCAGACACTCCCCTTCCACTCGCAGGCTCGCTCGTGGATCTCTGCGCGCCGTGGGAGGCGCCGATCCTTGCGCTGCGCGTCGCACTCGGGCGCAGCGGCAGTGATTCACTTCAAGACTGTCGTCTGCGGATCGGCACGACTCGCGGCACAAACGCACTGCTTGAAAGGCGCACAACCCCAGTTGTGCTCTTTACCAACGAGGGCATTGAAGATGTGCTCGCCATTGGTGACCAGCGCCGTACCGACATCTTCGCTGCAGCGCCATCGAAACCATTGCATGTTCAGGTGAACGCCGTTGGCGTTCGAGTACGGCATGCGCCCGATGGCCGAGAGACGCTCCCCCTCGATATCGCCGAGCTTCGGAGTCGCGCGGAGCGAGCGAATCATCCATCGGGTGCTGCGGCGGCAATTGCGCTCCTCCACGGCTCCGCTGCACAGCGGCATGGCAACGCTGCCGAGACCAAGCTGGCAAGTGCACTGGCAACGATGGGGTGGACCTGGATCTCGTGCGCGTCGGATGTCGGCGCATCGAGCCGCTTCGAGCCTCGTGCGCGCGCTGCCGTTGTGGATGCGGCACTGTCCGGTCCCGTCGGGCAGTTTGTCGCCAACATCACCGACCAATCCCAGGGTGCTGATGTGCGAATGTTGACGAGTGCAGGTGGTATCGCGCCGGCAGCCAACTTTCGCCCGCGGGAAAGCCTTCTTTCCGGTCCCGCGGGAGGTGTGGTCGCGGCCGCAGCGCTCGCGCAACGCGTGGGGTTTTCTCGAATCGTCACGCTCGATATGGGCGGGACCAGTGCGGATGTCGCGCGCATCGATGGACGTGCGGCACTCACGGATGAAACACGGATTGGCGATGTGATCCTCGGTGCTCCGGCCGTGGCCGTCGAGAGTGTGGCAGCGGGCGGTGGTTCGATCGTTTGGTGGGATGGCACTGCACTCCGTGTTGGTCCACGGAGTGCGGGTGCGTTCCCTGGCCCTGCCAGTTACGGTTGCGGCGGTCCGCTGACGATCACCGACTGCAATCTCCTGCTTGGCCGAGTGGATCCTTCGGTCTGCACCATCCCGCTCGACCGTGCCGCCGCGCAGGACGCTGCCGTCGCGCTTTGGAGCGAGATCGAAAGGAGCGGAAGAAACCAAGATCAAACGGCGCTTCTGGAACAGGCAATTGCCATCGCTGAGGAGACGATGGCCGGAGCACTTCGAAGCGTCACGGTCCGGCAGGGAATGGATCCTGTGCAGCACGCGCTGCTCTCGTTCGGCGGCAGCGGTGGCCTGCATGCATGTGCTTTGGCCGAGCGACTTGGCATGAACACTGTGATCATCCCGCTTGATGCAGGGATTCTGTGCGCAGCAGGTGCGCTTACGGCACCGCCCACCAAAATGGTGCACCGCGTTCTGCTGCGCCCACTTGACGCAGAGGGTCATGAACCAATCGGTGCCGTGATTCGCCGAACCTGCGATGAGGCGCTCTCGCTTCTGGCATCGACGGATCCGCACGGAACGGATGGAACGGTCGCACGCTGCGTGGTGCATCTGCGCCTGCCTGGTCAGGAGTCGACCATCGGGCTGCACGTGGACCCAGTCGCTTCACAAGGGCAAGACGCGTGCGTGCTGGCACAGGCCTTCCGGGATGCTTACCGAGCCACCCACGGGTTTGATCCGCCAACGACCCAACGTATGGAGGTTGAATCGCTGCTCGTGGAGGCTGTCGGGCGGTCGACGGATCTGCCGCACGTCACGATCGACGCGAGCGCCCTGCAGCCCGATGCACGTGGTCTCGTGCGACTGAGCGGCGCCTCGGTTTGGATGGCGCCCGGCTGGACATCGCAGGTGCATCCCGCCGGAGCAATCCTGCTCCGAAAGGGGGATTTCTGCGGCACGCAGCAGGCGCCCTCCCCGCGGATGAAGTCATTCGGCAGCGACGAAGTACCAGCCGCCAGAGCCGTCGCCATTGCACTCGACATGGGGGAAACGCTTCGCCGAATCGCCGTGTCGCCCAACATTCGCGACAGACTCGATTTCTCCTGCGGCATTCTTTCGGCGGAAGGTCAGCTGGTGGTCAATGCCCCGCACATCCCCGTCCACCTCGGCGCGCTTGGTCCGTGTGTGCGCGCCGTCGCGCGCGCACTGCCTTTGCGTGAAGGTGATGTCGCGCTCGTCAACCACCCCCGCTTTGGTGGATCGCACCTGCCTGATCTCACGGTCATCACGCCGATCCATCACCGTGGACAGCTCGTTGCCTTCGCTGCGAACCGCGCACATCATGCGGAGATTGGCGGCACACGACCTGGGTCGATGCCACCCGATGCGACCTGTCTCGCGGATGAGGGTGTCGTGATCGAACCAATGCGCATTGTGGAGGGCGGCACTTCGCAGTTCGACCGTGTCGCGCGTGTGCTGAGCGAGGCGCGGCATCCCAGTCGGATGCCTGCGGACAACTTGGCGGACCTCCAAGCGCAGATTGCGGCAAATGCCCTTGCGGCAGATCGAATGGGCGGACTGCTCGATGCGTATGGCAGCGACTGCTGGCTTCGTGTGGACGCGCTGCTCGCATCCGCTTCGCGTCAGGCCGCACAGCGGGTGATCGCGGCACTGCACAGTGATGTGGTGACTGCTGAAGAGCGGCTCGACGATGGGTCTCCTCTGTGTGTTCGCGTCGAACGCTCACGTTGCCGCACACGGTTGCATATCGACTTCACGGGCTCTGCGCCGCAGCATGCGCGCAATCTGAATGCGCCACTCGCAGTCACGCGGGCGGTCGTGATGTACACCGTGCGCGTTCTTGCGGGTCTGCAGATGGGCAGTGACGGACCGGCTTTCCCAATGCATGAGGCACTCCTCGATGCAGTCGACATCACCGTGCCGCAGGGCAGCATCCTGCATCCCGATTTCTCAGGATCCCCTGAGCATTGCCCTGCCTGCGCGATCGGACAAACAGAAACAAGTCAGCGGCTCGTTGATGCACTCTGGCGAGCGCTGGATATCGCCGCGTGCAGCCAGGGAACGATCAACAATCTTCTCTTCGGCGGCACCGCGCTCGGCTTCTACGAAACCATTGCGGGCGGGGCGGGCGCGACCCGAACGATGTGCGGCGCGAGCGCGGTTCATACGCACATCAGCAATACTCGGCTCACCGACGCCGAGGTGCTCGAGCGCCGTTATCCCGTTCGGCTGGAGCGGTTACAACTGCGAAGAGGGTCCGGCGGTGATGGACTGCACCGAGGCGGCGATGGGATCATTCGTCGTCTGCGCTTCCTTGAGCCTGTCGATCTTTCATTCCTTTCGCAGCGGCGTGAGTCCTCGCCTCGCGGCAGCCACGGCGGTCTGGACGGGGCTCGCGGCGCACAACGAATCATTCGCGCCAACGGAACGGTCGAGGAGGTGCCAGGTATCACAGCCTCCCACCTCGCCAGCGGCGATGCGTTCGAAGTGGAGACTCCAGGCGGTGGCGGCTGGGGAACACCTCCCCACGCGAGCCGCTGAGATCAGCAGCCCTTCACGGCAGCTTCAATGGCGGCAAAGTCCACTTGCACGCGCGGATCTTCGCTCACCCACGCATACTTCACGGTGCCCTTGGCATCCACGACGAACGCGGAGCGTTTCGCCACGCCCTTCAGGCCCATCAGGTCTTCGTGCAGCGCGCCGTACTGGCGAGCAACATCCTTGTTGAAGTCGCTCAGCACTGGGAATGGGATTCGCTCGAGCTCGCGGAACTTCGCCACCGTAAACGGCGAGTCCACGCTGACTGCAAAAACTTTGCAGCCGAGCGTTGACCACTGCTGCCACGCATCGCGAAAGTGACACATCTCCACAGTGCATACCGGGCTGAACGCCAGAGGGATGAAGAGCAGCACCAGTTTCTCCTTGCCGATCAGTGCACCCACATCGACAGGTGTTCCAGGTTGGGATGGAAGCGTGAAGGCAGGCGCCTTGGATCCGACAGTGAGCGACATGGCGAGGTCTCCAGAGAAGTGATGTGCGGTTCATGTGCCCTGCTGCCCAACGGGGCGGCACGGCGCGGGCAAAAAGGTAGCACGCAATTCGCTTGCGTGCTTTCAACCTTGGACGAGTGGAACATCCACGCGTTCGATGGATTGCGCGCGCCCTGTCGTTGCGTCAATGGTCACCACACACCCGCAGGCACGTTCGCCGCCTTCCCCCATTTCATAGTGGGTGTGAACGCCCGTTGTCATGGCGCGGAGCACGCCTTTGGGGTCACGACCAATGATGCTGGCATACGGCCCGCACATACCGACGTCGGTGATGAAGGCAGTGCCCTTGGGGAGCACGCGGGCATCGGCGGTTTGCACATGGGTGTGTGATCCGATCACTGCAGTCACCCGTCCATCGAGGTGATGCGCGAGTGCGGCCTTCTCGGCGGTCGTCTCCATGTGCGCTTCAATGATCACGATGGCTTCACGCTCGGGCAGCGATGCGAGCAGATTGTCCACACAGGCAAATGGGTCATCAGCAGGCAGGCTCATGAAAACGCGGCCAAGCACGGTGGCGACATACACATCACGAGGCCGATCAGCGGTTGCAGCAATGCGCACATATCGCTTGCCAGGACCCTTCGGAGAGAGGTTCGCGGGACGGCAAATCGGTTCCGCCGGCGCATCGAGGAGCGGCACGATTCGTGGCTCACGAAATGCATGATCACCGAGCGTTACGGCATCGAAGCCAGCCTCGCGCAGGTCTTTGAACTGGTCAGGCGTAATGCCTGAACCGCTCCGAAGGTTCTCCCCATTGACCACCCACACGGAGGGTTTGAATCGCTCGCGGACCACAGGCAGCGCTGCCTTCAGGGCGCGCCGACCTGGCTGCCCGACACAATCACCAAAAAAAACGAGCGCAAATGTGTCTGGCATCGCTACACTCTATTCGGATTTCGTGGCAACAGTCCTCTCGGTTGGGGTGCCACAAACTCTCGCATGATGCAAACTGTGTTCAAGAAGGGCGACCGCGTTCGCCATCCATCTCGTCCCGAATGGGGCACAGGAACGATCTCACGCATCGAGTCGCTGTCACGTGGTGGTACGCCCGACATGCGCCTCTGGGTGCGTTTTCCAACGATGGGCGAGAAAGCGCTGCTTGCAAGCGCGGCGGGCCTTGAACTCGTGGACCCCCCCGCTGCCGAGCAGTTGCTGGGTGATCGCCCCACGGTTCATCAACTGGACATGGCAAACGGCGGCGGTTGGCTGGCGGATGTGTCGAAGCGGAAGATCGACGATGTCATGGTCGCCGTTTCCGATGATGCGCTCGATCCCTTTGCCGCACCCCAAAGGCGGCTGGCAAATCTTCTCGCGCTGTACCGCTTCGATGGTTCCCCTGCTCGTTTGGTGGAATGGGCCGTTGCTCAGAGCGGGCTCGATGATCCGATGAGCCGCTTCAACAGGCAAGAACTTGAACAGTTCCATAAGCGGTGGCTTCAGAATGTCGATGCGCAACTGCTGAAACTGCTGACAGAACTCAAGCGGGAGCGGGCACTCGTCGATTCAGCGCTCAAAGCTGCCCCCCCGCTCGCGCAGCGCGCGGTCCGCCGTCAACTCGAGCTCGTTCGCTGATCCAACTGCGGCACAATCGAGCGGCGAACTGGTGGCGCACGATATGGACTGCTCGTTCTAGCATAGAAGGATGGCGGGTCCGCAGCACAGTGCGCACAGCAACACTCCGTCACCCTTCTTTGCACGCCCTGGGGTTTTGCGGTGGGGCTTTGGGCTGACTGTCTCAGGGCTCGTTGTGCTCTTGGTGCTGGTCTGGGTGCAGAGTGAGCGGGTGAAGCGCGCGGAACTTGAGTTGACAGCCACAAACGCACGGCTGAACGAGGCGGAGAAGAAGATCGCCGATGCGTCCGCACAGTTGGCAAAGTCCGCAGCCGACCTTGGCGAGTCCGCGAAGCGTGAAGCGAGCCTGACGGCGCAAGTGGCTGCGATCCAAGCCGAGATGGCGCAGCAGCGCAAGGCCCTGACAGACGCGCTCGATGCGGCGGAACAGCGCGGCAAGGAGTTGGCCGCGGCGAAGGTGCAGGCAGAAAGCGCACGAACCGAAGCGAACGCGGCGCGTGCCGAGGCAGACGCGGCAAAGGCGCAGGCACGCGCGGATGAAACGCGTTACCGAAGGGTTCGTCAGTTCATGGAAACGGCGTTTCATCCATTCGCCCCCACGACGGTCGGTCCATCCGACACCACGGTTGTGGGCGTGATGCGAGGGGCCGTTGATGAGCTGGAGTCCGGTGCGCTCGCGGACGACCCCGCCGCACGCTCCCTCGTTCAGACGACGATTGCGACGGTGCTGCTCAACAGTGGCGAAGAGGTGCTCGCGCAGCAGCTCTTCGACGATGTTCTTGTTGACAGCAGGCGGCGTTTCACAAGCGATCACGAGGAACTCGCGGACGCCATCGCAGACGCGGCGCGCGCGCGAATCGCCACGGGCGACCTTGCGGGGGCAGCACCGCTCGCGGACGAAGCGCTTGCCATGGCCAAACGGATCAGTCCAGGCGACTCGCCGCTTCTCGCCGATGCCATCGGCGTTCAGGCGGAACTTGCCGCTGCGCAGGGGAAGTTGCCCGAGGCTGCTCGGCACGCGGAAGAGGCCGCGTCGATCTGGCTTCGTACTGCTCCAAAGGCCTGGCAAACGGCGCGAGAACTGCAGAAGGTCGCGGACATCTATGACCGTCAGCGCAACTATGCGGATGCGCTGAAGGTTCTTCAGGAAACCCTCAAGATTCGCCGTGCCCTTCACAAGGGCGACCACCCCGACATTGCCGCCGCGCTCATCTCACTCGGCGGGGTTCAGCAGTCTCTGGGGCAGTTGGATGAGGCGAAGAAGAACCTCGAGGACGCGCTCGCTATGCAGCGCGCACTTCACGCAGGTGATCACTGGGCTGTTGCCGATGCCCTGCACAATCTCGCGAGCGTGAAGCAGAGTCTTGGTGAATCGGTCGAGGCCGAACGCCTCTTCCGACAGGCACTCGCCATGAAAGAGCGCATCCACAAAGGCGACGACCCTTCCGTTGCGGCTGGACTTGTAAGCCTCGCACTGGTCGAGCAGTCACTCCGCCGCGAGGACCTCGCAGAGCCCATGCTTGATCGGGCCATCAAAATGCGGCAGAACCTCCACGAGGGCGATCACGAAGCGACGGCGCGTGCGTTCGCGTGCCGTGCATGGGTGCGCTATGACAGGCGCGAATACGACAAGGCAGCGAGCGATTGCAAGACCGCCGTCGAGATGCTTGAACGGCTGTTCCCGTCGGGAAGCGCCGCGCGTGCCGTTGCGATCGCGCTCGATGCGCGAATTGCCGCCCGCATGGGTGATAAGGCAGATGCTCGCAAGAAGATCGAGCAGGCCGTGGCCATGGTCGAGTCCGCGGAGCAGCCCGCTGGAGCGAACACGCGCGTTGTGCTTGAGTTGCGCGACGAAGTCATGCGCTGACCCCTGGCAGCAAGTCTGCCGCAAATGCAAAAGAGTGCTTGACGCGCCCGAGTCGTAAAACTTGGTGAGATAATTTTTGTCTTTTATTTGCAGACATCAAAACTCGGTGCATCTTTCGACACGTCTGGAGGGGGGTGAGGGGCTGAACCCGTTCGCGGTTGGTTCAGAAGCCTCGATTGGAAACCCTCCCATGAAGACTTCACTTGCTTCCCTCGTTGCCGCACTTGCTGTGGCTTCTGCTTCCAACGCAGCCCTTGTGTACGGCGGCGGCACTGAAACGGGCAACCGTTTCAACGCTGGCGCCAATGCCATCGCATACATGAACTGCTTCACCGCCGTGAGTGCAGGCCAAAATCAGCTTGCTTTGGAAAGCGCGATTGTCGGCATCCGACGCATCGCGTCGGCGGGAGCGTTGCTTGATGTCGGCATCAACATCTACGCCGCTGAGATGACCTTCGACGGTACGAACTTTGGCCGCGGTGCCAACACCCTGATCTACTCCTCGGCATCGCTCGGCGGCGGTGCAGCAAGCGTGACCCAACTCGTCAGCACTGGCGCGCTGTCTGGTGTCACCCTGAACCTGGAGACCGCCTCGAACGCTGGCTTTGGCGGCTGGTGGATGGGCGTTGAATTCACGGGTGCCAACGCTGCGAGCACTGCCAATGGATGGCGCGTCGTGAACGCCCCGACAACGGGTGCGTCCGTCAATGGATTCGGGGCGTTCAACCTCAATAACAGCAATGCCTTTCAGGCGTTCTTCGCCTTCGGCACCCCGCCGGGATCGTCTCCGAGCCGCCTGATGGTGGATGTGAACGGCTCGCTGGTGCCCGCTCCAGGCGCGATTGCGCTCCTCGGCGTGGCTGGTCTGGTCAGCCGTCGCCGCCGCTGATGCCAATCTGAATTCCATCGACAGAAGTTCGAAAACCAGCGCCCGCTGCGGAATCCGCGGCGGGCGCTTTCACATGGATCTGTCTCCTCCGGTGCTTCGTAGCCAGCCCCCTCAGCCAAGTGCGCTGCGGCATAGCCGTGCCGGTGCCCACAACGAGGGCTCGGGCGAAAGGAAGGGAGTGCGGCGCGTGTCCTATCCTCCCCACCGCTATGAGCAAGTCGTCCTTCGATCCCGATGCGGCAGCGACTGGTGATGGACTGTTCGGGCTCGACTGCGAGCTGAGCACCGCACGCGTTGTCGTCATCCCTGTGCCATTCGATGCGACCACCAGTTACCGCGCGGGTACAGCACGCGGTCCATCGCATGTTCTCGCTGCAAGTCAGCAGGTGGATCTCGAGGACATCCAGTTTGGCCCCATCTGGGAGGCTGGGATCGCCATGCTTCCCATCTCCCGCGACATCGCTGCACTCTCGCGCCGCGCACGCGCCGCGGCCGAGCCGATCATCCGCGCAGGTGGCGCCAACCCGCGCAACACATCGCATGCGAAGGCCGTGGCTTCCGTGAATGCCGCGAGTGAGAAGGTGAATGCATTCGTCGCGCGCGAGTCGGCACGCATCATCGGGCGTGGCGCGATTCCCGCGGTGCTCGGCGGCGATCACTCGACTCCATTTGGGCTGATCAGCGAACTGTCGCGCCGCCATCCTCGCATGGGCATCCTCCAGATCGACGCACACGCGGATTTGCGCGACCGTTTCGAGGGCTTCTCCTGGAGCCACGCGAGCATCTTTCACAATGTGATGACGCGGCTGCCGCGGGTGAGAAAGCTCGTGCAAGTCGGAATCCGCGATGTGGGTTCGCGTGAAGTCGATTTCGTCCGGCAATCGCGAGGACGCGTACGCACCATCTACGACCAGCGCCTGCGCGACCGCCAGTTTGGCGGCGCCACATGGACTCGGGTTTGCAGGGATGTGATCGCTGCGCTGCCGCAGGAGGTTTACATCTCCTTCGACATCGATGGACTGACGCCTGAGTACTGCCCTGACACGGGAACGCCCGTGCCCGGCGGGCTGACATTTGCCGAGGTGTGCCATTTGATTGAACTGCTGAGCCGCAGCGGCCGCCGCATCCTGGGTTTCGACCTGTGCGAGGTGGCTCCGGATCGGCACGGCGGCGAGTGGAACGGATCCGTTGGCGCTCGGGTGCTTTACAAACTTGCAGGCTGCGCGGTCGCGAGCCAATTGCGCCGCCGACGCGGGTGAGTGGCTCGCATGAATGCCTGTGACTGCGACGAGATGCTCTGAAAACACCACCGCCCCCCGTTGGGCCGGAGGGCGGCAATGGCAGTGGACCGTACTGGACTTGAACCAGTGACCTCCTCCGTGTCATGGAGGCGCGCTAGCCAACTGCGCCAACGGTCCGTTGTTCTGAAGTCTACCGCCGCGCGGCAGTCCGACAACCGGCTCAGCGCGGACTGGCTGCACGCAGGGTCTTGAAGTGCGCAGTGCAGCGGCGAATGCGCGCCAGTGAACTTTCGCGTCCGAGGATCGCGAGCGTGTCGAAGATCGGTGGCGAGACCGTTCCGCCGGCAACCGCCACGCGCAGCGGCTGCGCCACCTTTCCGAGTTGCCCCCCACTGTGCGCGTCTGCGAATGGCTTCACGAGCGCTTCCAAATCGGTCGCGGTCCAGGAGGAATGCGCCTCAAGAATCGGCAGCAGCGACTCCAAGTGATCCGCACCGCACGGCGAGCCATCGAGCATCGCTTTCTGCACCTGTTTGCTCGTCTCCCAACAAAGGTCGTCGTCCGCAAGCATCAGGAAGCGATTGCCTCGGAACATGTCATCGAGCGTCTTGCTGCGTTCTTGGCTTGCGCGCGCAAGCATGGTGAATCCAGCCGGCCCAAGCCGAGCCATGAAGTCGGGGTGGTACATGTTGCCATGCGCTGCGGCGCGCCGTTCAAAATCCTCTGGAGTCATGCCCGTGATGGCATCGCAGTTGAATGACATCAGTTTCACGCGATCGAACTTGGCGGGCGTCTTCACCACACGCTTCGGGTCGAAGTGCGTTCGCAGGAACTCGAGGTCGAACTTCTCGATATCGTTGCCCGGGCTCCAGCCATTGAGTGCAAGGAAGTTGATGATCACCTCAGGCAAGTAGCCCGAGCGCTTGAAGTCGTCGACATTGATTTCCGGCAGCGTCACTCCGATTGCGTCCGCGAGCCGCTGCGCGGCGTCGAGTTCGAGTTGAATGTTCTTGTCGCCGAGCCACGCGTTCCAGACGGTGGCGTCCACTGTCGCCGCTGGCGGCGCGGAGAGCCCTCGCTCGGCGACTGCCTTGCGCAGCGCCTTGTCCTTGTCGCGCTTGCTCATCTTGCTGCCATCGGGATTGCAGATGATCGGCAGGTGCGCATACGCGGGGCGGCGGAATCCGAGCGCATCCTGCAGCAGCATGTGCCGCGCCGTGTTGGTGAAGTGCTCCTGCGCACGCAGCACATGCGTGACCTGCATCAACTGATCATCCACCACCACGGCGAAGTGGTAGGTCGGGAAGCCATCCGCCTTGCGGATCACAAAGTCGTCGATCTCGGTGGCGGGAATGGTGGCTTCGCCGAGCACTTCGTCGCAGATCGTGACATCGTGGCCCGGACACTTCAGACGGATGACCGCCGGCGTTCCTGCGGAAAGTTTCTCCTGCACCTGCGCTGCCGAAAGTTGCAGCGCGGCACGGTCGTAGCGGTACGCGCGTCCACCCGCGGTTGCCGCCTTGCGCTTGGCGTCCAGTTCCGCCGCTGTCTCGAACGCGTAGTAGGCATGCCCCGCGTCGATGAGTCGTTGCAGATGCGCGTTGTAGATGTCGAGGCGTTCGCTCTGGAAATACGGGCCGTGCGCGCCGCCACCTGTCCCCTGCCAGATGGGCCCCTCGTCCCACAAGATTCCCAGCCAGTGCAAGTCCTTGGCGAATCCGATGCTCGCCGCGTCGCTTGACCGCTTCTGATCCGTGTCCTCGATGCGAAGCACGAACCGTCCGCTGCGCCCCTTGGCAAACGCCCAGCAGAACAGCGCCGTTCGTGCGCCACCCACATGCAAATGCCCCGATGGGCTTGGCGCGAATCGCGTGACGATGGCGGACGAGTCGTTCATGGCAAATGGGGCTCTTCGCGGCACATTCCTACCATGCCCCCGCCATGGACCTCGACCGTGCGCTCGGTGAATCACCTGCGATGCTCGGTGTCCTTTCGGACAGCCACGGTGAATCGAAGCGCACGCAATTCGCTGTGGAGACGCTGTTGAGCGCTGGCGCGATCCACATCATCCACTGCGGGGACTTTGAAACACCACGTTGCCTCGACCAACTCGCAGGACTCCATGCGCACGTCGTCTTTGGGAACAACGATGACCCTGCAGAACTCACCTCGTATGCAGAGGATCTGGGTATTCAGGTGCATCACCCCGCGGGCGAACTGGATTTCGACGGTGTCCGAGTCGCATTCACGCACGGTCACATCGCGAGCGCGGTTGATGCGGCGATTGAACGGCGCGTGCCGTGGCTGTTCGTCGGTCATTCGCACACGGCCATGGACACGCAAGTTCACGGCACTCGCATGGTGAACCCAGGTGCGTTGTCCCGCGCTCATCCGTACACCGTCGCGCTCGTCTGTCCCGTCAGCGGGCTTGTCAAGTTCATCCCGATTCCCTGAGAGCACCCCAGACCATGCCAGACCCCGCCTCACCAATCCCTCTTCTCGTGTTGCTTGCGAACTTTGCATCGACATGGGCAATGGCTGGGCTTATCTGGACTGTGCAGTGGGTGCACTATCCATTGTTCGCATCCGTGGGGACCGATTCATTCATGCGCTATCAGGCAAGTCATGTTTCGCGCATCACCCCGCTTGTCGGTCCTTTGATGCTGGTGGAACTCGGCACCTCCGTCGCGCTCCTGATGATTCGACCCTCCGCTTTGCCCGCACCCCTCGTGTGGGGTGGTGTCCTCTGCGTACTTGTGGCGTGGGTTGCGACGGCCGTGTTTTCCATTCCCGCACACCATGTGCTCGGCGCGGGATTCGATGCGGCTGCGCATGAGCGGCTCGTGTCCACCAACTGGATCCGCACGCTCGCCTGGACTGCACACGCAGCGATCGTGACCATCCTCGTGTGGAAGTGCCTGCAGCCCGTGCGAGAGGGATCCTGACTCCATGACAAAGCACCACCGCCGGCGACGCCGCAGCAAACTCAATCATCCGATCGGTACGCCCGCTGGATTGCTTCGCCCTGCAGTCGGTGCGACGGATGGGAAGGTGGAGTGTCACCATTGGAACGGCACGCACTGGGTGCACGATGCGACGCCCACCATCGCCACCATGGAGGCGCTCCATGCGCGCGGCACGGCCTGTTGGATCAACTACGACTCCGTTCCGAGCCTCGACACGCTGCTCGCCCTCAAGCGGATTTTCGCCCTGCATCCGCTTGCGATGGAGGATGTGCAGCACCCGCCGCGCCGCGCGAAGGTGGAACCCTTTGGGCAGGTCCTCTTTGCGCTCCTTCCCGCCCCAGACCCCGCCGCGGGCGATCTGGAGACGGAGCAGTTGTCGCTGTTTCTCGGCACCAACTTCGTCCTGACAATCGGCGAACGCCCCGGCGGCGACTGTCTGCAGCAGGTGCGTCGCCAACTCACGCACGATGTGAGCGGGGTCTATGCGGGCTCGGCAGCTGAACTGTGCTTTGCGATTGTTGACAGCGTCATCGATCGCTACTTCCCCCTCGTGACGCGCGTTGGGGATCGCCTTGATGCGATCGAAGAGCACATCATGACGGCTCGTCGACCGATTGATCTGAATCTCGTGCGAGCGGTCAAGTGGGATATCCACCGCTTGCGTGCGGCAATGTGGCCAATGCGCGATGCGGTCACGGCGCTCATGACAATGGAGGCGCACTTTGACATGGAGCGGCGGCTGCTGCTCCGCAGTGCGCTCGACCATGTCATCCGCCTCACGGACCAGTTGGATTCCGAGCGGATGATGGCAAGCGAAATCTCCGATATCGCGCTCGCCATGGTCAATGTACGCATCGGCGAGGTCACGAAGGTGCTGACTGTCATCGCCACCATCTTCATTCCCATGACCTTTCTCGCCTCGGTCTACGGCATGAATTTCCGGTTCATGCCTGAGTTGGAGTGGCGATGGGGCTATCCCGCGGTTCTGGGTGCGATGGCGCTGGTGGCCATTGGAAGTCTGATTGCCTTCCGCCGCCGCGGATGGATCGGGCGCTTGGAACGCAGGGACGAATTGGGATCACCAGAGAAACCCGCAAGAAACTGACCCTGTTTGGCACTTGCGCCAAACGGGTCGTTCGCCGATGATGGTGGATCGGTTTGTCGGCGAGGTGCCGCGAACCGAGGCGCCCAGTCTGGAATTCCCAAACAGAGAAAGAGCCAAGGACACTGCCATGAGCAAGCCGGCTGCAGCCTTCATGAACAAGCACACCGCTCCCCGCGCGTCAGACTATTTCGGATCGCTCACCTTCAGCGGCGATGTGATGCTGAAGCGACTTCCTCCTCAAGTGTTCATGAACCTCCAGCGCACGGTGCAGAGCGGGCTGCCGCTCGACCGCTCGATCGCGAACACCGTGGCGTCCGCGATCAAGGACTGGGCGCTTGAGCATGGCGCGACGCACTACTGCCACTGGTTCCAGCCGCTGACCGGATCGACCGCAGAAAAGCACGATGCATTCCTTTCACCCACAGGCGATGGCGGTGCGATCGAGAAGTTCTCGGGTGATGCGCTCATTCAGGGCGAACCGGATGCGTCGAGTTTTCCATCCGGCGGCATTCGCGACACATACGAGGCGCGTGGCTACACCGCATGGGACGCGACAAGTCCCGTGTTCCTGCTTCGTGGCGCCGATGGACACAAGACGCTCTGCATACCAACGGCGTTCGTCTCGTGGACGGGCGAGGCGCTTGATCAGAAGACGCCGCTGCTGCGCTCGATCGATGCCGTGTCGAAGCACGCACTTCGACTGGTGAAGCTGCTTGGCGATACCAAGGCAACGAACGTCATTTCAACGCTCGGCTGCGAGCAGGAGTACTTCCTTGTCGACCGAGATCTTTTTCGCGAGCGGCTCGATCTCCTGATCTGCGGTCGCACGCTGATCGGCGCACAGGCGCCCAAGGGGCAGCAACTCGAAGACCACTACTTCGGCGCGATCCCCGAGACCGTGCTCGCGTTCATGACCGAGTGCGAAGAGCGTCTGTTTGAACTCGGCATCCCCGTGAAGACGCGCCACAACGAAGTGGCGCCGCGCCAGTTCGAACTCGCGCCCACGTTCGAGAGGGCGAATGTGGCTGTCGATCACCAGATGACCGTCATGCATGTGCTGCGGTCCGTGGCGCGCCGACATGGATTCGAGTGCCTGCTGCATGAGAAGCCCTTCGCAGGCATCAACGGCTCGGGCAAGCACAACAACTGGTCGCTGTCGACCGATACGGGTTCCAACCTGCTGGACCCGCGCGATGAGACGCACTCGAACATGCAGTTCCTGGTGTTCCTCGCCGCGGTCATCCGCGCCGTCGATCTCCACGCGGACATTCTTCGTGCATCGATCGCTTCGGCGCACAACGATCACCGACTCGGCGCGAACGAGGCGCCGCCCGCGATCATGTCGATCTACCTCGGAGAGATGCTGACGGACATCCTTGATCAACTTGAGCGCGGCGAGGCGAAGCGCTCGAACAAGGGCGGCGAGCTCGACCTCGGCGCACGAACGCTGCCGCAGATTCCCCGTCATTCGAGCGACAGAAATCGCACCAGTCCCTTTGCGTTCACAGGGAACAAGTTCGAGTTCCGTGCGGTCGGGTCGTCGCAGTCCGTGGCGTGGCCGAACACCGTTCTCAACACGATGGTTGCCGAGAGTCTCGACTTCATCGCAACTGCACTCGAGAAGAAGCTGGGCAAGAACCCGCCTGCCGCAAAACTCGAAGCGGCGGTGCGTGCGTTGCTGAAGGACCTTGTGAAGGAACATCGTCGCGTGTGCTTCGATGGCAACGGCTACAGTGCGGAGTGGCACGCCGAGGCGGCGAAGCGTGGGCTTCCCAACTTCCCATCGACGGCGGAGGCCCTCCCGGCGCTGCTGACCAAGAAGGCGCAAAAGCT
>Ga0194129_10001616_pt1 | contig 36433 bp, 21 predicted proteins | sample TA2KigCa35mmetaG_FD_150862 | JGI IMG/M metagenome (GOLD analysis project Ga0194129, IMG submission 150862) | Freshwater microbial communities from Lake Tanganyika, Tanzania - TA2015038 Kigoma Deep Cast 35m | ecosystem: Environmental > Aquatic > Freshwater > Lake | place: Tanzania: Lake...
AAAAACCGAGCCGCAACAGCCATAGCCCCATATATTCTTGAATGAGTGGCCAAAGCCACAACCACCCCCATTCGTGCATTCCTGGCTAAAAACCGAGCCGCAACAGCCATAGCCCCATATTTTCCTGAATGAGTGGCCAAAGCCAAAGCCACACCCATTCGTGCATTCGTGGCTAAAAACCTACCCGCAAAAACCATAGCCCCATATTTTCCTGAATGGGTGGCCAAAGCCACAACCACCCCCATTCGTGCATTCCTGGCTAAAAACCTACCCGCAAAAACCATAGCCCCATCTTTTCTTGTATGAGTGGCCAAAGCCACAACCACACCCATTCGTGCATTCCTGGCTAAAAAACTAGACGCTGATAGCAACAGACTTCCGGGTTTTTTCAAAATCCCTCTGCAATCCACGATTTTACTAAGAAAAAATTTGGGCTTGGGTATTAAAATCCGGAAGACAGGAAAATCCGACTTCCAGTTTCCATCATTTCGTTTTTTGCTATGTATTCAGCTCAGAGTCTTATCCTCCGAATACCTCACCTTTCTTCTTACGAACTAGCTCAGGTTAATATCCCAATATTTTAAGCATGCTTTTGTAGCTTTGTTCCTTACTGAACAATTTGGTGGTGTAATCACCATCAGGGCTACGGTCAATAATTACATGCTTTGGTGCTGGAATTAAACAATGCTGTATTCCTCCATAACCGCCTAAGCTCTCTTGGTAAGCTCCCGTATGGAAGAATCCCAAATACAAGGGCTCGCCTTCTGGCGGCTTAGGCAAAAATACCTGACCAATATGGGCTTCGCTGTTGTAATAATCCAAGCTGTCGCAGGTAAGGCCTCCTAGGTTTACCCTTTGATAGGGAGCCTCCCATTGGTTCACGGCCAACAATATAAATCGCTGCTTTAAGCCCCATGTGTCGGGTAAGGTGGTAATGAAGCTAGAATCAATCATGTACCAAACTTCGGTATCGTTTTGCTGTTTTGTGTTTATCACAGAGTACAAAGTAGCTCCGCTTTCAGCCACAGTAAACGATCCAAACTCTGTAAAAATATTGGGTTCAGGTACCCCGTTTTCGTTGCAAAAGGATTTGATTTGGGCAATGATTTCTTGAATCATATACTCATAATCAAATTCAAAACCCAAGCTATTTTTAACAGGAAGTCCACCACCAATGTTCAGCGTATCTAAGCTGGGGCATACTTTCTTTAATTCGCAGTACACCTTCAGGCATTTGGCCAGTTCACTCCAATAATATACGTTGTCGCGTATGCCTGTATTGATAAAAAAGTGCAGCATTTTTAGGCTAAAACGGTTGTCTCCTTTCAAATTCTGTTGGTAGAATGGTACAATGTCTTTGTACCTAATGCCCAAGCGCGAGGTGTAAAACTCAAAATTGGGTTCTTCTTCTGAGGCAATACGCAAGCCCAGCTGCATCACCTGTTTTCCCCGCAAATGTTCTTTGTAGTAATCAAGCTCCGACATGTTGTCAAGTACAGGTAGAATATTGCTGAATCCCTTCTCGTGAAAATCCAAAATAAGTTCCTGGTAACCTTCCCGTTTGAAACCATTGCAAACAATGTACTTGTTTTTGTCAATCAGTTTCCGGTCGTACAACTCACTTACAATATTCATGTCGTAGCTTGACGAGGTTTCCAAGTGAACATCGTTTCGTAGAACCTCTTCAAGCACGAAGGAGAAATGCGAACTTTTGGTGCAATAGCAGTAAGTATAGCTTCCTTGGTAATCGGCTTTGGCCATTGCCACCTTAAAAAGTATCTTTGCTCTTTGAATTTGCGAGGAAATTTTAGGCAGATAGGTTATTTTTAGCGGCGTTCCATATTGCTTGATGACTTCCATCAAGGGAATGTCATGAAAGTACAGTTCCCCATCTTCGGTACGGAAGCCGTCTTGAGGGAATTCAAATGTCTGGTGAATAAGATCCTCGTATTTGATTTTCATTGGAATGCGATTAAAACGAGCAAAGATGAATAAATTAATCCGATTCATTTGGATTTGCACTTTATTTAACATCCGAATGAATTCGATTTCAAAATAATTGCTAAACTAAATTAGGCAAGCTATGAAGAACCTTAAGATTATTGAAGTTAAATCGGAGCTTGGTGCTGGCACCCGTGGAGCTAGTTTAGGCAGCGAAGCCTTGAAATTGGCCTCGTTAGAGCATGGGGATTCCTTGTTTGGCAAAATCAAGTCTAGAGAAATTCGCGATTCATCTCGCTTGCTGTTTCGTCATCCACAAAGGGTGCATGCCAAGCGTATTAAAGGGGTGGTCAAGGTTTTTGAGCGCCTTGCTAAGGCGGTTCAAACCGAAGTTCAACGGGGGCACATTCCTGTTATTTTGTCGGGCGACCACAGCAGCGCAGGTGGGGGAATTACCGGTTTAAAAGCTGTTTTTCCCAACGAGCGCATCGGGGTTGTGTGGATTGATGCGCATGCCGACCTGCATTCGCCCTACACCACTCCTTCTGGAAATATACATGGAATGCCCTTGGCTACAGCATTAGCTATTGATCACCTTGAAATGACCCAGAATCACTTAGACAACGATACCATTCCGCATTGGGAGCGATTGAAAAATGTGGGGAACATTTGTCCCAAACTACTGCCTCAAGATTTGGTGTTTATTGGTCTTAGAGATTTGGAAACGGCAGAGTCTTCCTACATTCGGCAGCATCAAATTTTCAAGATTTCTACTGCTGTACTTCGTCGAAATGGAATCAAAAAGGCAATTGAAAAGGCCTTGGTCCATTTGCAGCATTGTTCAGCCTTGTATGTTAGTTTTGATGTGGATAGCCTAGATGCCCGTTTGGTTCCAGGAACGGGTACACCTGTAAAAGATGGCCTCACCATCGATGAGGCCAAAAAGGTGTTAACCCAGGTGCTAAAGGATCCACGGGTTCGTTGCTTTGAATTGACGGAATTGAACCCTTTGCTGGACAGTCAAAACCAGACTGCCTATCGGGTCTTCCCAATTTTTAAAAAGGCGGTAGAAACCTTGGCCAAAAAACAAAAAAAACAGAAAAGCAAACAGCCCCACATCGGGACAGTTCCAAACCCATGAAAGCAATGATTAAAGCCATTCAGCAGCAAGCCAATATGGCTCTGCTTCGCTTCACTCAATCCAAGGGATTAAGCCCTGAGAACCTGCCCATGGTTCAGGTGCAAATTCCGCCATCGGACATGAACGGGCATTTTACCTTGGTCTTGTTTCCCTTTCTATCGCGATTGCAAACCAAGCCCGAGGAATTGGGCACTTTTTTGGCTTCCGAATTAAAAAGCAATGGCATACCACTTCAGGCTTCTGAAGTGCTGAAGGGCTTCCTTAATCTGCGCTTAGAGACGGGTTATTGGCTGGGTACACTTGATTCTATGCTGTTAAAGCCTTTTGGTAAGCGGAATGCCGGCAGCGGCGGAAAAGCCATAGTGATGGAATTCCCCTCACCCAATACGAACAAACCCCTTCACTTAGGGCATCTTAGAAACATTTTTTTAGGAAGTTCTTTGGCCCTGATTCTAGAGGAAGTGGGTTGCAAGGTAGTTCGCACGAATTTATACAACGACCGGGGCACCAACATCTCTAAAAGCATGGCTGCCTGGTTGAACAGCACAGATAAAATGACGCCGGAAGGTTCAGGTATCAAAGGCGATCATTTGGTTGGGGCTTATTATGTGCAGTATGCCGATGCTTTGAAAAAGCAAATACAGGAATTGGTAGATGCAGGAATGGACCCCGAACGTGCAGCCAAAGAATCGGCTTTGGCTCGACAGGTTGAAGCCCTAACCCTTGCGTGGGAGGCCAACGATGTGGAGGTACGTGGGTTGTGGAAAAAAATGAACGGTTGGTTTTATCAGGGGGCAGAACAAACCTTTGAACGGTTGGGTGTACGCTTTGACAGGGTGTACAAAGAATCAGAGGTGTACGATTTAGGGCGGCAAACTGTGGCCAAGGGACTGGAGACGGGTGTTTTTTATGAAAAGGAAGACAGTTCCGTTTGGATTAATCTGGAAGACATAGGCTTAGACCATAAACTGGTGTTGCGCAGCAACGGAACTACAGTGTACATTACCCAAGATTTAGCGCTTGCCTACCAAAAGGCCAGAGATTTTGGGGCAGAACATTCCATTTATGTAGTCGGGAATGAGCAGGATTACCATTTTAAAGTGTTGTTCGAGATTTTGCGGAGGTTGGGGCTAGCTCAGCCCGAAGGCTTGTTTCATTTGTCGTACGGCATGGTTGAATTGCCCAGCGGAAAAATGAAAAGCCGAGAAGGTACGGTGGTAGATGCCGATGATTTGCTGGATGAATTGAAGGGTTTAGCAAGACAAAAGGCTGATGAACAGGGTAGGTTAAACCACCTTGATGCCAAAGAGCAAGAACAAACCTGGGAAGCCATAGGCCAATCGGCTTTGCGGTATTTTATGCTTCGGGTGGATCCTAAAAAACGCATGGTGTTTAATCCTGAAGAGAGCATCGATTTTCAGGGCGATACCGGTCCCTTTTTACAGTACATCCATGCGCGTTGTGCATCGTTGATGCGCAATGCCAGTTCCATGGGCTTGAATTCAGGCCCGGTATCTGGTTTGGGGTATGAACCCGATGATGCCGAGTTGAACCTAATTCGGAAAATGCAGGAATGGGAGGGTGTTTTGGACCAAGCTGCCAGGGAATACAGTCCAGCGGTGTTGGCGCATTTTGTGTACGAGTTGGCCTCGGCCTACAGCGGTTTTTATCATGGGCATCCGGTATTGGCCGAAACCCAACCCGAAATCTGGCAATTTCGCTTGTCGTTGACCGCCGCCGTAAAAGGCTGTTTGGCCCGTGGAATTGGTTTGTTGGGGATAGAACCCTTGGAACGAATGTAGAGCCTCAAAATGTTGCGTTGTGGAGCCACAAAATTTTGTGGCTTTACATTCGGCTCTACAGGCCCCAACGGATGATTTGGGGGTTGCCGGTTTTGGGACTAATCCGCACCAAATAAAGCCCTTTGGCAAGATGATCTACTTGCATTTTTAGGTGCATGGATTCGTTGCTGTGGAATTGGGCCAATATACGGCCACTTACATCGAGCCATTCAACCCGTCCTTGGAATGGGGAGTCGAAGCGCAGGTTTGCAGTGTGGGTGGCTGGATTTGGATAAGCTAAAAAGCTTGGGCCAGATTCGGTTTGGGGAATCTGGAAGTAGGTTTCTAGAATGGTGTCGGAATACAACACAAAATCGCAGTAATCCAATTGAATGATGCAATGGTACTGCCCATCTTGGGTGGGAATGTACACATTTTGATTGGCTCCTGAAATGGGACCGTTTTGGTCGTACCACTGATACAGGGCATTAGGATATACGGGAAGGTTGTAGGTGTTTGATATTTCTTGTATGCTGGGGTCGGCAGGTTTGGCCGTTACCTGGGCGTAGATTACATTGGTGATGCTGCAATTTCCGGTGCTGGCCACTACAGTGTAATTGCCTTGCTGGTTTGAGGCCACGTTGGGAATAAAGAGGGTGTCGGCTTGGGTTCCGCCGGGCACACCGGGCCCATTCCAGCTGTAGGTGGTTCCTGGATTTCCGGCGGTGGTTAAGATGAGGGTGTCGCCTTGGCATACGGGAGCGTTGGTGCCAATGTTGGGGTTGACTCCGGGTAGGAATCCCAAGCAAGAAGATTGACCGGAACTCACCTCGGTGCGCAACTTGGCTCCGGGGAAAGGTCCAAAGCCCAAGGCCAGGTTGATGCCCTGATTGGTCAGGTGGCAATAGCTCATAATGGTTCCTTTGCGGGCAATGGCGGGGCCGGAATAGCAGTTGCCCTCGACCGCATAGCAACTGTCAATGGCTCCACCGGGCCAGCCGCAGTTGTGGGTGTGCGAAGAGCCTACGTTGTGCCCCGTTTCATGGGCAAACACCATAACGGTCCATGAGTAGGTTGGAACGGTTGAGTAGTTTCCAGCCACGTTGCTGTAGGCGTACGGGCCCGAATTGTAGGTGGGGTTAAAGCTGGCGCAAAGCACATCGAGCCAGGCAATGCCGCCGTTGCCGTAGTTCCCGGTGGTAACCCAATGGGCTAGGTCGCCGTTGAAGTTGTTTTGACGCAGGTTTCCGAAGGCCGTAAGGGCGTTGCTGGAAGAATTGGTGGGTATGTTGTCTGGGCTGGTCCAGATTCGGATTTCAGAGATTTTAATGTTGACCGACTCGTTGCTGTACAGCAGGGCTACGTTGTTGAAGAATCCAATGAAGAAATTCTGAACGTTGGCGGTATCGGAGCCTTTGTCTTGAAAGGTTTTGTAGCTGGCTTCCATGGAAATGCCTATTTCGCGGCAGTCGTTCATGGCTCGTGGGTTGCCCATTTCTAAGCCATCGTCGCTGCCAATTCGGTCTTGTTCAGAGGTATGGCACTCGAAGGGAGGCGAGGTTTTGAAATCTTTATCGTGGTAGGCCACGTAGGTGGACGACAGGGTACCGTTTGGGTTTTCGAGGGGAGCTATGACCACATTTCCACCGGCATAACTGTAAATGACCACCATGTGGGTGTTGAACAAGCTCAGTGAAACTATGCTGTTGCCGGCTTCGGGCATACGGCCCTGAAAATGCCGGCCCCGGTCAAAATTCAGAATTTGGCCATCGGCGGTGTGCAGCAGGGCATCGGCGGTGAATAAATTTACTTCGTGCAAAACGGCGGTAAACCAATTTCCATACCCATCGGGTAGGTCAACGGCTGTGGTTTCAGGGCCATTGCGCAGGGTTTGCATAGCGGCTTGGTCGGCAGTAAACAGACCAAAATGATGTAGGGCTTGGTGGGCAGGATGCGTGTGGGCAGCTGGGCCGGCAGTCAAAAATGGCTGCAGGTTTTGGGCCTGAGCAACTGGTAAAAGAAGAAGAGAAAACAGAAGAAAGCGCAAGGTCATGGATTCAATTTTGGGTAAATTTAAACTGAAAAATTTGAGGTTTATTTGGAGAATATTTTTTTGTGGGGAATGTAGATGGATTGAAATTGGCTACCGTCGTCGGCCCAAATAAATTAAAATACCAAGACCTAAATCGAGGTGAAGGGTGCCGCCTTGGTCGCTCAGGTTTTGCAGTTCGTCCATGCCATCAAGTTCAACGGCCGATTTAGAGAATTGGTGAGAGAAATATGTAAGTCCGGCCCCCATGCTGAGGGCGGCATTTAAATCTTCAAAGGGAAAGTACAGGAGTTTTGCCCAGCCGCTCAGGTACCAGCCTTGGTCTTGAACGGTTCGGTAGAACAGGTTTTTATTGTAATCCATTTGGGCAATGCCGGTGTAGCGAATTTCGCTGTAGCCGCCAGAAATGGAGGGCATGAAGGCGACTCCGCTTTTATCGACCCACATGTACGAAATTTTGGGTCCTACTGCCCAGGTATGGCTTACAATATCTGAAATACCTGTGTTGTTGGTTCCGGGTGCAATGGGCGGATAAAAAATGTTAAAGGCGGTGTAGCGTCCCTGAAGACCTAAGTAGAATTTTGGGAATATGAGTCGTTGGCATGAGAGTTCTGCCTGAACAATGGCATCGAAGGCCCGGGCATTTGCCTCGTTGAGTAGCAGATGAGGGGCCGAAATTTGGGCCTGCATTAGGTAGGCATACCCGCCCCGTGGCGGAGGTCCGGTCATAAAATAAGAGCGTAGGTCGTCTTCTTGTTCCTCAGATGGGTCGGTAGTTTGAGCCCATACTTGTGCGCCCAGGCCAAAACAAAGCCATACCAAAAACAGACTGCGAAACATAGGCAAATATACGACCTTGGCCAACACAAACAGGCTTAGGGCCAAATTGAACCAGCTGAACGGCTTCGGATTGATGGAATTGGAGGCATGGCTGATGCACATAAAACGAAAGCTGCACAAAATCTATTGCTTTTGAAAGACAAGGTATGCCAAGAAATGCTGCGTAGCCTATTGTAGAATGGGTTGGGCAACCATTTTGAGCGGCCGCGGCAGGGATTGAACAAGGTTGCCCGCAAGGGTGCCGGAGCTGGGCCCGCGAGGCGCGGAGGCGACTTTAGGAGCCCCCGCAAGCCCGCTGGGCCCGCCTTCCGGCAACCGCGGACAACCTGTGAAAGCCCGGCTGCCGCCCAAATTCAAAAACCCTCTTTTTCATCGCTGCTTTCGGTCGATTTCCATAAGCGTTCCCAGTTGCTGGCCCGAAAGGCGATGATGAGGCTGAGGGCCAGCACCAGGCTGATGGAACTGCCCAGCAGCAGCATTTTTAAGGGCTCGGGCGGCTGCGAAAGGAAGAGCGCCGGCGTGCGCAGCGAAGAGCCCGGCAGGGTTACCAGCAAAGATACGTACCAGTTGTTGGCCAAATGATAGGCCCAGGCCAATTCTAAGCCATCGAACAGCAGTACCAAAGCCCCCATTACCAGCGCTTGGCCCAGGTAATACAGCAGCATGTAGCCAGGGCCAAATTCGCTGACCTCGGAATTGCCCATGTGAAGCAAGGCGAAAAACAAGGAAGAACCCAGTAAAGCGGGTAGGGGAGAATTGAAAATGCGGTGTATGCCGCGCATTAAAAAGCCGCGAAAAACCCATTCTTCGAACAGGGTTTGAAAGGGGAAGAGCAGCAAGGCAAAGGGCAGAAAGCGCAGAAATGCAGAGGTATTGCCCTGCCATTCAATTTGGCCACCGCCGGCCACATACAGGCTGTCGGCCAGGGCAATGATGGCCATCGAAAGGAGCAAAGCCAAGCCAAAGGCCTTGAATTTAAAGGGGCGGTTGCCGGTGTTTAAGGCCCGGCTGGGTAATCCGCTCCATGGTTTCCAGAGCAGGTTTCCGGCCAGAATAATGGGCACAAATCCGGCGAACAAGGCCAGCAGCACCGCCTCGGCAGGCAGTTGCTGCAGCAGGTCGGGATTGGCTTGAAGTTGAGTAAAGGGGATGCCCAGATGCAGACTGAGGGCCCAAATTCCGGCGAATTGAAACAGCAGCATGCTGCCCAGCAGCAGCAGAACCCACATGAACCACCCAGCGACGGGTATTTTTTGAAATTCGGGCAAGGATAAAAAGGAGTTTTTCATGGGTGTGGGTGTTCTGTTTTTAAAGGTGCCGGGTTGAATTTTGGTTGTGAAACTCGGCTGCAATTGCTTATATGATTTTCAGATTTGGTAGCTGTTCGGGTTGAAGTTTGGTTTGATTCATCGGAATCAAATTTACGCGTTTTTGCGGGGTTGGTTTTTTTGAGCGTGTATGCGGCCGGGGGTAGCTTAGCGCCGGGAATGCAGGAATGGTATGTTTTGGGGGCGAGATTGGGGTGGTGTTCATAAATGGTGGTTATTGGAAGTGCGTTAAAAAGGTAGCCACGAATGCACGAATGGTATGTTTTGGGGGCGAGATTGGGGTGGTGTTCATAATTGGTGGTTATTAGAAAGGCGTTATCAGGGTAGCCACGAATGCACGAATGGTTTGTTGTGTTGGCTAGATTGGCGGGGTATTCATAATTGGTGGTTATTGGAAATGCGTTAAAAAGGGTAGCCACGAATGCACGAATGGTATGTTGTGTTGGCTAGATTGGAGGGGTATTCATAATTGGTGGTTATTGGAAATGCGTTAAAAAGGGTAGCCACGAATGCACGAATGGTATGTTTTGGGGGCGAGATTGGGGTGGTGTTCATAAATGGTGGTTATTGGAAGTGCGTTAAAAAGGTAGCCACGAATGCACGAATGGTTTGTTGTGTTGGCTAGATTGGCGGGGTATTCATAATTGGTGGTTATTGGAAGTGCGTTTTGGGGTAGCCACGAATGCAGAAATGGTATGTTTTGGGGGCTTCCAACATAGCCACAATCCTTCGTGCATTCGTGGCTAAAAACCTAGGCGCAAATGGCACAGCAGCGTATATTCCAGCATGTGTGGCCACAGCCCCAGCCACATTCATTCGTGCATTCGTGGCTAAAAACCTAGGCGCAAATTGCACAGCAGCGTATATTCCTGCATGTGTGGCCACAGCCCAGCCACACTCATTCGTGCATTCGTGGCTAAAAACCTAGGCGCAAATGGCACAGCAGCGTATTTTCCAGCATGCGTGGCCACAACCCCAGCCACAATCCTTCGTGCATTCGTGGCTAAAAACCTAGGCGCAAAAAGCATAACCCCGTATATTCCAGCATGTGTGGCCACAGCCCCAGCCACAACAGAGTTTAAATGAGCCTTATAACTTTCTCCAAATCAAATAAAACGGAATGCCCAAGGCCATCAATCCCAATCCAGCGGCCGAGCCCATTGGGTTGTTCCAAACCGACACTGCGACCAAGGCCAGGGAAAAGAGTACGAATAGGGCGGGCAATACCGGGTAGCCGAGCACCGAAAAGGGCGGTTTTTCACCTGCATTCTGCTTGCGCAGCACAAAAACACCGGCGGCTCCCATACCATAAAATATGAAAGCGGCAAAAATCAACATGTCGGTGAGCGGGTCAAAACTGCCCGAAAACACCAATACAATAGCCCATGCTCCCTGCAGCATCAGGGCACGAACGGGAGTTCCTGTACGGGAATTCAGGCGCTCGATACCTTTAAAAAACAAGCCGTCGCGGGCCATGGCAAAGCATACCCGGGGAGCCGTAAGTACAGTGGTATTGGTGGCGTTGAAGGTCGATACCAAAATCAATAAGGCCACCACCGCCGCGGCGGTTTCTCCGCCCAAGTAACGCATGATGCTGATTCCCGCCACTTCGTTTTGAGGAATTCCCTGAATTTGCTCGATGGGCATGACCACCAAAAAGGTTAGGTTTAGCAAGAGGTATAAGGCCATTACCAGGCCTACGCCCATAACCAAAGCCCTTGGTATGGCTCGTTCGGGTTGCTTGATTTCTTCGCCCACAAAGCCCACGTTGTTCCAGCCTTCGTAGGCCCAGAAGGCGGCCATCAATGCCGCAAAGAACAGGGCTAAGAAATCGCTTGCTCCGACTTCGGTAGATGGGGCAGCGTTTTGCAGCAATGCCGGATTGGCCATGGGCGAGCTGAGCCCAAACACCGAAATCAAAACAATGCACAGCACCACGGTGCTACCCATCAGGCTGGTTAAGGTGACTCCCAGTCGGACTCCCAAGGCGTTGATGCCGGTAAGCAGAACGATGAGCCCCGCGGTGAGCAGTTTTACCGGCAAATCTTTTAAGGGCTGAATGCCAAAGGGTAGGGTGGTTTCGCTCAGGGTTGAATTCCATTCAGGCAGCTGCAGCCATTGATGCAGGCTTTGCCCAAACACATAAGCCACTGCGGCGATGGTTGCGGTTTGAATAACGGCCACCGAGGTCCAACCGTACATAAAGGCAAAGGCTTTGCCATACATGCGTTTGAAGTATTCGTACTGTCCGCCCGATGCGGCGATTTGCGAGGCGACCTCGGCGTTGCACAGGGCTCCAATTAGGGTGATTCCCCCCGCCAAGGCCCAAGCTAAAATGACCCAGGTAGGACTGCCTAAGCCTTGGCTCATGACGGTGATTTTTTTAAAGGCTCCGGAGCCAATCATGGAACCGAACACCAAGGCCAAGGCTCCGAAGGTGCCAATGCCTTGAACCAGGTTTGAAGAGGGTTTGTTTTTCATCCTATGGGATCAACATCAAAATGCAATTCTGGAGAGGAAGGTATGGATTTTATCCATTCGGCTTCGCGGCGCAGGTAATCCCAAAGCGCTGGTCGGGCCAAATTTTTGGGTATTTTTAAGATGATGCGCAAGTGGTAACGGTTGCGCAATTTTTTAGGTCCGGCGGCCTCAGGGCCTAAGACGGTCCAGCCGGGATAGCCTTTTAGATGTTGAGCCACCTGCTGGCATATTTGGTGAAGGCGCTGTTCGTTGGCATGCCTAAAGTTTAGGTACACCAATCGGGTGTAAGGCGGATAAGCATAGGTTTTTCGCTCTTGCAGTTCACGCTGGTAAAAGCCCAAGGTGTCGTGGTTCAGCAAGGCCCGAATTACCGGATGCTCCGCCGAATAAGTTTGAATAAGCACTTTTCCCTGCCTTTGACGCCTGCCTGCCCGGCCACTTACCTGCTCCAGCAGTTGAAAGGCCCGTTCTTGCGCCCTGAAATCGGGGAAATACAACAATCCGTCGGCATGAATCACCGCCACCAAGTGCATTCGGTCAAAATCCAAGCCTTTGGTTACCATTTGGGTGCCGGTTAATATGTCGGTTTGACCCTCAGCAAAGCGCTGCAGTATTTCTTTGAAGGCGTTTTTTCGGCGGGTGGTATCCAAATCAAGCCGGTCTAGCTTGGCGCCCGGCAGCAGCTCGGCCACCCGCTCTTCAATTTTTTCGGTACCAAATCCCATTTCAATCCAACGCGTGCTTTTGCACGCCGGACATTTGTAGGGTTTGGCAACGGCATACCCACAATAATGGCAGCGCAGTTCTCCGTTGTTTTTATGGAAAGTCAAGGAAATATCGCAGTGTTGGCATTGAGGTACATGGCTGCAGTCTAGGCATTTCATGAGCAATGAAAATCCCCTACGGTTTTGAAACAAGATGGCCTGTTGCCTCTCGGCCAAGCAGCGCTGCAATTCCTGAATTAAGGGGGCCGATATGCTTCGGTCGTCGCCCTTTTCCCATTGAATTTTGCCCATATCTACCACTTCCATTAAGGGCAATTTTACATCGCCATGCCGAGTCAATAAAGTGGCCAAGGCATACTTTCCGGTTTGGGCATTGACCCATGATTCCAACGAGGGGGTGGCCGAACCCAACACGATGGGTATGCCCCGATGCCGAGCAAGCCATAAGGCGGTGTCTCGCCCATGGTACCGCGGAGCCGGATCGGTTTGCTTGTATCCGGGGTCGTGTTCTTCGTCCACCACAATGAGTCCCAGGTTTTGGTGTGGCAAAAACAAACTAGACCTGGTTCCAACCAGAATGCGCGGATAGGGGTTGGGCCCCATATAGCCCGGCTGCATGGACCGGTACACCTCCACCCGCTCGGCCTCAGACATATGGGAATGGTACACTCCCACCAAGCCCGAAAACCGCAATGCAATGCGGTCAATCAACTGGGTGGTCAGGGCAATTTCGGGAACCAAAAAGAGCACATCTTTATCTTGGTTAAGGGTATTTTGAATGCATTCAAAATACACTTCGGTTTTTCCAGAACCCGTTATACCATACAGCAAGGCAGGTTGTTTTTTTTCGGCAGCCTGCTGCAGGGCGGCCAAGGCTTTTTGCTGTTCTTCGTTCAACACGGCGGGCTTAGCCTCGGCTCCCTCTTGAGCTTGCAAGCGTCCAATTTCGACCTGTTTTTCCGTCAGCAACCCCTTTTTTATCAGTTCAGCTATGGCCGTCCCAGCTTGGCCTACCTTTTCTTGCAAAAAGGACTTGCGAACGGGAATGAATTTTTTGCTGAAGGCCTCGGTCAACTGCAAAAAGACCATCATAACTTCGAGCTGTTTTGGCGCCCGACTCAGGGTCTCTAAGGCCGCCCTCAAGGCAGTTTCTTCTTTCAATTCAGGGGGGAGCTCTAAAAAGCCGGCCATTTTGGGCTTGAATCGCTCTTCCATTTGCAGTTCGACTACCGCCAGCCCTTTGTCCATCAACATTTTCACGGTTGCTGCCGCCGAATTTTGCTGCAAAATCAGGGCCGCTTGCGACATGGAAAGGCTCTCGGCAATGGTTAGGGCTTCCCACAAAATATATTCTTTGTCGCTGAGTTCCTCGGGATTTGGAAAGGCGCCAGGAATGCGGTGTACCATTTGCCGCGACTGCGATTTAAGCCCGGGTGGCAGGGCCGCCTGCATCACTTCGCCAGGGGTACATAAATAGTAATCGGCCATCCATTCCCAAAGTTCGAGTTGCGTAGCATTGACCAGGGGGTCGTCGTCGGGAATGTCGGCGAGCAGCCGTATTTTTTCGAGTGGAAAATCTTCGGGCGGCTCAATTTGACTGTGTAATACCCCGGTCAGCAGTTTAGATCGTCCAAGGGGAACCACGACGCGGGTCCCGGGCAGCAGTTTTTTGGCAAGCGGCAGAGGTGCTTTATAGGTTAGAAGTCCGGGTAAAGCCTGAGGCACTACAACCTGAATAAAGACGAACTCGGACATGGTTAAGGTTCAGAATATGAATGTATTAACGGGTAATTGCAAAGGGGATTTCCACAGAATTGCAACAAAATCAAAGGTACAATGAAATCTGAATTGAATTAAAAAGAAATGAGTGATGCTGGCGGCGGACGGGCTTTCACCGGTAGTCCGCGGCGCAATGGCGTTGCCCCAGCGGGCTTGCGGTGGCTCCTTAAGTCGCCTCCGCGCCGCGCGGGGCAAGGGCCCTTTCGCCTTGCGGGCAACCTGGTTCAATCCCTGCCGCGGGCGGCGGGGAGAGAAAGCGGGGTTGGGGAATAGGCACGGCGAATAGAGACGCATCCAAGCCTAAAAGGCTAGATGGACTCCCTTGGGTCGGTCCGTACTTTTCCATCAAAAATCAGAATCCTTAAAAATGCATTTGCCTAAACCTCTCTACTATTACCACCCCATCTCAAATGCCTTTCCAGAACCCCTACCGTAAAAGGATGAACCTGCCACTTCATCCAGCCTCATTCCCGAAACTCCCGCCCTCCTCTTCAACAAAGTTGCCTTTGTTAATTTAGAGAGCATTTCTGAGACTCCCCGTGGGTCTGCGGCTTGCTTTTCGGCTTACCTTCAACCCACAAACACACTTCACGCCTAAAAGAACCCTAAGTGTTCTTCGCCACCCCAATACGTGACGAAGCAAAAAAATTTTCATCGATGAACCACGAAGGTACGAACGGCATTTTCAAGTGTCAAGTCCAACGAGCTATTTTCTTAAAAAAAATGCATGGACCTTTCAAATCGAAGATAGTGGTTATGCCAATTGCTTGGCTAGGTCTGTATCCAATTCTACTTTTAAGTTTCGAATAATGAAATCTTGCCGTTCGGGGGTGTTTTTTCCCATGTAGAATTGCAGCAACTGCTCAATGCTCACCTCTTTCTTCAAAATCACAGGGTCAAGCCGAATGTCTTTACCAATAAACTGCCTGAATTCGTCGGGGCTAATTTCCCCTAAGCCCTTAAAACGGGTAATTTCGCAGCCTTTTCCCAGCTTTTCTATGGCTGAGCTACGTTCTTTGTCATCGTAGCAATAAATGGTTTCTTTCTTATTGCGAACACGAAACAAAGGAGTTTGCAAAATGAACAGGTGCCCCAATTTCACTACTTCAGGGAAAAACTGCAAGAAAAAGGTAATCAACAGCAGGCGAATGTGCATTCCGTCCACATCGGCATCGGTGGCAATAACAATGTTGTTGTACCGTAAATCTTCAACATCTTCTTCGATATTTAGGGCGGCTTGAAGCAGGTTAAATTCTTCGTTTTCGTACACAATTTTTTTGTTCAGCCCATAGCAGTTTAGGGGTTTACCTTTCAGGGAGAATACGCCTTGGGTATTTACATCTCGGGCTTTGGTGATGGAGCCCGAGGCCGAATCGCCCTCGGTAATGAATAGGGTTGAATTGAGTCGGTCTTCGTGTTTTGAATTGTAGTGAACCCGGCAATCCCTTAATTTTTTGTTGTGCAGCGCGGCCTTTTTTGCTCGTTCGCGGGCAATCTTTTTAATGCCGGCCAGGGCTTTTCTTTCCCGTTCTGAGGTGAGTATTTTTTCTAAAATAGCCTGGGCGGTATCGGGATTTCGGTGCAAGTAATTGTCGAGTTCCCGTTTTAAAAAATCCATAATAAAGGTGCGAACGGTAATGCCCTCGGGGGCAATGGTATTCGAGCCCAATTTGGTTTTGGTTTGCGATTCAAAGACGGGTTCCATGACTTTGATGGAGATGGCTGAAATGATCGAGCTGCGAACATCGGCTGCATCAAAGTCTTTTTTGAAAAATTCTCGGATGGTTTTTACCACCGCCTCGCGGAAGGATGCTTGGTGGGTACCGCCTTGAGGAGTGTACTGTCCGTTTACAAAACTGTAGTATTCTTCACCGTAGGCATTTCCATGGGTTATGGCCACTTCAATGTCTTCGCCTTTTAAATGAATGATGGGGTAGAGGATTTCGCCTGAAATCTCGTTGTTCAACAAATCCACCAATCCATTTTCTGAGCGGATGTCTTGACCGTTCAGGTTTAGGGTTAAACCTGTGTTTAGGTAGGCGTAGTTCCATAGCATTTTTTCTACGTACTGTGGGCGGTACTGGTAATTAGAAAAAATAGAGGCGTCGGGTACAAAGTGCACCACGGTTCCCGAGCGCTCTTTCACATCGCTTAGGTCTTCTTCTCGCCTTAGGTTTCCTTGTTCAAATTCGGCAATTTTGGATTGTCCATCGCGAATGGATTGAACCCGAAAAAAGGAAGACAGGGCATTGACGGCTTTAGTACCAATGCCATTCAGACCTACCGATTTTTTAAAGACCTCAGAATCGTACTTAGCTCCGGTATTGGGCTTTGAAACGCAATCAATTACTTTGCCCAGCGGAATTCCCCGCCCATAATCACGTACGGTAACGGCTCCATCTTGAACCTTAATTTTAATGTTGCGGCCATTCCCCATTACGTATTCGTCTATGGAATTGTCGATGACCTCTTTAAGGAGAATATAAATGCCGTCGTCTACCGATGAACCATCGCCCAATTTTCCGATGTACATGCCCGGGCGTAGGCGGATGTGTTCTTTCCAGTCGAGCGAGCGTATGCTGTCTTCTGAATAATTTCCTGATTGCTGAGCCATGCCCAAAGATAGCGCTTTTTGACGGATACACGAGCGGCCTAATGCCGGCATTTCCTTGCCAAACCCCTTACATTTTGCTACCTTCGGGCTTTTATATTTTGAACACATGGGCGTACGATTTAAGGAGCATTCGGGTTTGCATCTGCCAAAGGTTCAAGCTGAGATTCAGGAAAGCTGGGCTCAAGAGCAAACATTTCAGAAATCCCTGAACAAAACGAGAGGAGATTTCACCTTTTTTGAGGGCCCTCCTTCGGCAAATGGAATGCCAGGCATTCACCATGTTATGGCTCGTGCCATTAAAGATGCCGTTTGCCGCTACAAAACCATGCAGGGATTTCGGGTGCTGCGCAAGGCCGGCTGGGATACGCATGGACTTCCCGTTGAATTGCAGGTTGAAAAAGAATTGAACCTAACCAAAGAAGACATCGGAAAAACCATCAGCATTGAAGACTACAACGCCGCCTGCCGAAAAGCGGTGATGCGCTTTACCGGTGAGTGGCAAAAGCTGACCGATGCCATGGGCTATTGGGTGGATATGCAAGACCCTTACATTACCTACGACCCCAAATACATGGAATCGGTCTGGTGGATTTTGCAGCAATTTTACAAAAAAGGTCTTTTGTACAAAGGCTACACCATACAACCCTATAGTCCTGCCGCAGGAACCGGACTTTCTTCGCATGAATTGAACCAACCTGGGGCCTACCGAAATGTGAAAGACACCACCTTGGTGGCTCAATTTAAGCTGATGCCCGGACAAAGCATTGACGGTATGGAAACGGGCGAATCGGATTTTTGCCTGGCTTGGACAACCACCCCTTGGACATTGCCTTCCAATACGGCCTTGGCTGTTGGTCCCAACATTCAGTATGTGTTGGTTGAAACCCAAAATCCATATACCCGCGAGGCCATTCGTGTTTGGTTGGCCGAAGAGCGGTTGGCAAATTACTTTGCCGCTGAAATGGAAAACCAAGAACCGGCTGTAGATCAAAAAAAACCAGCTTGGAAACGAATAGGTCAGGCAAAAGGTTCGGCATTGGCAGGATTGCGCTACGAACCCCTGTTCAATTATGCCCGCCCCGAGCAGGGTGATGCATACCGGGTTATTCCGGGCGACTTCGTTACAACGGCCGATGGAACAGGTATGGTGCACATTGCGCCTAGCTTTGGCAGCGACGACTTTAAGGTGGCCGCCCAACATGGAATTGGCAGCCTGACTTTGGTAGATGAGCAAGGACGCTTTACCCCTGAAGTTACCGATTTCGCTGGAGAGTACGTCAAGGAATCGTATGTGCCAACCGACCTAAAAAAAGACGGGTATGAGTCGGTCGATGTGCGCATTGCTGTTTTGCTAAAACAACGCAACCGAGCTTTTAAAATAGAAAAGTACGAACACAGCTATCCCCATTGCTGGAGAACCGACAAACCCATTTTGTATTTTCCTTTGGATTCCTGGTTTGTCCGCACCACAGCATTAAAAAGCCGCCTGCTTGATTTAAACAAGAGCATACGCTGGAAACCCGAATCAACTGGAACAGGGCGGTTCGGAAATTGGCTTGAAAATTTGATCGATTGGAACCTAAGCCGTAGCCGGTTTTGGGGAATCCCATTGCCCATTTGGCGCAGCGACGATGGGTCTGAGGAAATATGCATCGGTTCGGTAGAGGAACTGAGCCAAGAAATTGAACGTTCCATGCAGGCAGGATGGATGACCGAAAATCCGTATGCCCTGCACAACGGAAAGGTGGATTACAGCAAAATCGATTTGCACCGGCCTGTGGTTGACCAAATCGTGTTGGTGTCGCCTAGCGGCAAGCCAATGCGCCGAGAATCCGATTTGATTGACGTTTGGTTTGACAGCGGTTCTATGCCTTTCGCCCAGTGGCATTACCCTTTTGAAAACAAAGAGAAAATTGATTCCGGTCAGGCTTTTCCAGCCGATTTTATTGCCGAAGGGGTGGACCAAACCCGAGGTTGGTTCTTTACCCTGCACGTTATTGCAGCGGGAATCATGGATTCGGTGGCCTATAAAACCGTTATTTCCAACGGCCTGGTTCAAGATAAAAACGGCATGAAAATGTCCAAACGGCTAGGAAATGCAGTCGATCCATTTCAAGCCATCGAGCAGCATGGAGCCGATGCACTGCGTTGGTACATGCTTACCAATGCTTCGCCATGGGACGATTTAAAGTTCAATCCAGCCAGCTTGGACGAAGGGGCCCGAAGGTTTTTCTCGACCCTGCACAACACCTATTCCTTCTTGGCTTTGTACAGCAATGTAGATGGCTTATCGCCGCGGCTTCCACACCTGCCTGAACAGCCCTCGGAATTTGACCGCTGGATGCTTTCAAGGCTAGGCAGCTTACATCGGGACGTAACAGCAGCCTACGAAGATTTTGATTTAACTCAAGCAGGTCGGCTACTGCAAGCCTTTACCGATACAGACTTGTCTAATTGGTATGTGCGCTTGTCGCGCCGAAGGTTTTGGAAAGAAGCCGACGACCAAGACAAACAATCGGCCTTCTACACCTTGCATTATACCCTATGCTACGTGTCTTTGATGATGGCTCCGGTTGCGCCTTTTTATAGCGACCGCTTGTATCGTGATCTTACGGGGTCTTCCTCATCGGTGCATTTGGCCAACTGGCCTCAGGAATTGAGCAGATTTCTTAATCCCGACTTGGAATACGCCATGGAGTTGGCTCAAACTACCTGCAGCCTGATTTTGTCCATTCGAAAATCTGAAAAAATTCGGGTTAGGCAGCCCCTGCAAAGGGTATTGATTCCGGTTTTAGACCAAAGGCAATCTGCCGCTTTAGATCGGGTTTCAGACATCATAAAGGCCGAGGTGAATGTGAAATCGCTGGAATTGCATAGTCAGCCTGGCGATTGGATGGTATTGAAGGCAAAGGCAGATTTTAAAAAACTGGGCCCTCGATTTGGAAAAGACATGAAAGAGGTGGCCTTGGCTGTAGAAAATCTAAGCCAGGCCGATATCCAGAAATTGAACAGCAGCGGACGGTGCAATTTGACCGTTTCGGACGGCAGAACCATCGAGCTGCTTCGGGAGGACCTGGAAATTCGTTCTCAAGATGTGCCCGGATGGCAGGTGGCCACCAATGGGCCTTTGACGGTTGCCTTAGATTTGCAGCTGAGCCCTGAGCTGTTGGCCGAGGGCACCGCCCGCGATTTGGTGAACCGCATTCAAAACCTGCGCAAAGATTCTGGATTGGATGTGGGCGACCGAATTCGCCTAGCAATTTATGGTTCTGAACACGTGCAACATGCGGTTCAGGCTAATAATCACTATATTTGCACCGAAGTTTTGGCTTTGACGTTGACAACAGGCCCCGAAAACGAGGCCGTTTCAGCTACCGAAGTAGAACTGGAAGGGGATTTGCGTGCATTTATTTATTTGGAAAAAACTGTTTAAATCAACCCTATGTCTGAGTTGAAAGTTCGTTATTCCGACGAAGAACTGGAAGAGTTCCGCGTCTTGATTGAAAACAAATTAGAGCGTTCTCGTAAGGAATTAAGCTTGCTAAAAGAAGCCTTTGCCCACCGCGATGGAAACACCACCGACGACACCTCGCCCACCTTTAAACTGATGGAAGACGGAGCTGAAGTGTCTAGCAAAGAAGAAATTGGCCAGTTGGCGGCTCGGCAGCAAAAGTTTATCGCCAATCTTGAAAATGCCTTAATTCGGATTCAGAACAAATCCTACGGAATTTGCCGGTCCACAGGTCAGTTGATACCCAAAGAGCGCCTTCGCGCCGTACCGCATGCTACGCTGAGCATCGAGGCTAAAAACGCGCCCAACCGCCGCGACTAAGCCATGAAAAAGACGCTGGGATTGATTGTGGGATTGATTTTGTTTGACCAGCTCATTAAGATATGGGTCAAAACAACTATGCTGATTGGCGAAGGATTTCCTTTGCTGGGAAACCTGCTCGAAATTTATTTCATCGAAAACAATGGCATGGCCTGGGGAATGGAATTCGGCGGTGAAGCCGGTAAAATAGCCCTAACGCTGTTTCGCCTTCTAGCGGTCGGAGGAATCTTCTACCTGCTGTACGATATGCTGAAAAAAGGCCCCATGAATTTAATGTCGGTCGGCTTAGCCATGGTCTTTGCGGGGGCCGTTGGCAACATCATTGACTCAGTTTTGTATGGTCAGCTGTTCAGCGAAAGCAGCCGCTTTTTTGTAGCAACCGCTTTCCCAGAAATGGGTTATGCGCCCTGGCTGCAAGGAAAGGTAGTAGATATGTTTTTGTTCAATGTGCGTTGGCCAGAATCCATGGGCGGGCAGCTCATTTTTCCACCCATTTGGAACTTCGCCGACGCCTGCATTTCTGTAGGAGTCGGATGCATGTTGGTGTTTTCGTTCTTCAAGAAAAAGGAATCTAGGGCTGTCGGTAAGGCTTAACGACGTTTTGGTTGTTTTTTAGCTAAGATTGCAGGAATGGTATGTTTTTCAGGCTACTAACACAGCCACAATCATTCGTGCATTCGTGGCTAAAAACCTAGACGCAAATAACGTAAGCCCGGCATGCGCCGCAACAGCCATAGCCACAACCATTCGTGCATTCGTGGCTAACTACAAAACAATGCGCTTGTAATTCATTTTCAATTCTCCAAAGTTCACAATTAACGCCAACCGATTACCTGAAACCTTTAGGTAATTTATAGCCTGAGCTACAAACTCATCTGGTATTGTTTGAACAGCCTTTACTTCTAAAATTATTTTATCCATCACCACAAAATCAGCATAAAACCTATGGGGCAATATTATCCCCTTGTAATTTACCTCGTATTGCTTTTCTCGTTCATAGCTTATGTTGGCCTTTTTAAGTTCATATTCAATCGCATCTTTATAAACAATTTCAGGAAAACCCGCCCCCAGGTTATTGTGAACTTCAATGCAAATTCCAATAAGCTTAAAACACTCCTCTGTGTAAATTATATCTTTCATTGGCGCCCTTAATTTAGCCACAAATGCAGGAATGGTATTTCCTGCTGGCTAATTGCTTATAATTTTAACCAGGAATTCAGGAATGATTTTGCCTTGCCGGCTTTTAACCCCAGCAAAATAGAATACCCAAGACCAAAGCGCTGCACTTGCGTGTACCGAACAGGTACAGCATTAAAGGCGCGGTTCCGCGCCTCTATGCCCTCCAACATACTACCCTCAAAATCAAAAATTAACCCCATCGACAGGGCTTTCTTTATGCAGGCATCGTACAGCAAATACTCCGAATTCTGCCTCCGCCCCTCTTCGGTAGAACTCCCCAATATCAAATAGCAGGCCTGCGAATCACATACGCAGGCGGCCGCCGATACCACTCGGCCCTCTTTGTCTTTGGCCTGCAATAAAAATCCCGCCCCCCTCGCTCGAATCGCTTCTACCACCCGTTGTATTGCCTCATTGGAATAAGGACTCTGAACCTTTTTACGCTCAAACGGCGCCTGCACAATCTGCAGCAAGGCTTCGGTTGATTCTAAATCTTCTATGCGAAGTCCAAGTTCTTCGGCTTTTCGAATGTTTTTCCTGGCCTGAGCCGAGGGTACATGGTTTTCGGTCGGATAAATTCGAAAGGTGTAGCGCGTCTGTAAGGCATACCCATGCCAATAAAAAGGCAGAACATAGTCGGTTTCAGGACTCAGCCTCAACACATGGGCATGGCAGCTGGGCAACCCGCTCAGCAAGGCCTCGATGCCCTTTTTTTGCATGGAAAGCTGCTGGTGCATATCTGAGGGCTGCCAGTTAACAATCATCAAAGGGAAAAAGGGACTGAGCGGCGGCATTTCAAAGCGGGTCAAGCCCCATTTTTTTACCTTTCGGTAAGGCAATGCTGCATGTATTTGGTCGTTGGTATTCCACAACTGTACCTCCCAGCCGTTTTCTCCGCAAACGGCATCGAGCCACCAAGGCTGAGCAAACACCGACAAATCGGTCTGTTCGGCGCAAAAGGTTCTGTACCTATCTTGAGACTTAGACATCTGGCTGGGGCATTAAATGGAACTGCCCACAGACGAAGGTAAACAATTGCCCCTTTTTCGAGCCGGCCAAATGGCATTGTCGTGGATTTTCGTTCAAAGCGGCAGGGATTGACGAGGCTACCCCGCAAGGGTGCCGAAGCCTGGCCCTCTAGGTGCGGAGGCGACTTCAGGAGCCCCCGCAAACCAGCTGGGCCAGACTTTCGGCAACCGCGGAGTAGCCCGGAAAGCCCGGCAGCCGCCCAAAAAAACAATAAAAAACAAGGTGCAATCAAGCTTTTTTTTTACATCATTTTTGCTCTGCCCTTTCAATTGTGCAGTGTAAGAAATCGGCTACCTTTGTCCAAAGTTTTTGTATGCCTCAATCTGTTCCTTCCGACGGAGCTCCCATGCCCACTGCTGAAACCGCTGTAAAATTGGGCCTTTTGCCCAGCGAGTTCGACCTTATTGTTCAAGGTTTGGGGCGGCAACCCAATTTTACCGAGCTCTGCGCTTTTTCAGGAATGTGGAGCGAACATTGTTCCTACAAGAATTCAATTCGTTGGCTGAAAACCCTGCCACGAGAAGGAAAGGGCTTGCTTGCCGAACCTGGAAAGGAAAATGCGGGCCTGGTTGATATTGGAAATGGACTTGCCTGTGCCTTTAAAATTGAAAGCCACAACCACCCCAGTGCGATTGAACCGTATCAGGGTGCCGCGACCGGTGTGGGTGGCATTAACCGCGATATTTTTACCATGGGCGCCAGGCCCATTGCTCAATTGAATGCCCTGTTTTTTGGCGATCCTGCCGAGTCCCGAACCCAATGGCTGGCGAAAGGTGTGGTGAAGGGCATTGGCGATTACGGCAATGCCTTCGGCGTACCTACCGTGGCAGGTCAAACCTTTTTTCACCCCTCTTTTCACCAAAATCCGCTGGTAAACGCCATGTCGGCCGGCATTGTGGCCCACAATAAAGTGATGAGCGCCATTGCTTACGGATCCGGAAATCCCGTATTTATTGTGGGTTCGGCCACCGGTAAAGACGGCATCCACGGTGCCTCTTTTGCCTCGGCCGAAATGTCGGGCGAAAGCTCAAAACAACTCCCTTCGGTTCAGGTTGGCGACCCTTTTCAAGAAAAACTGCTGCTGGAAGCCACCTTGGAATTGATTGAGGCAGGTCATGCTATTGGTATTCAAGACATGGGCGCCGCCGGCATTATTTGCAGTACAGCCGAAATGTCAGAAAAGGGCAGCAGCGGCATGCGCATTCATTTGGACAAAGTCCCAACACGGGGGGGCAACATGCAGCCCTACGAACTGCTGCTGTCTGAATCGCAAGAACGCATGCTGGTGGTGGGCAAATTGGGGCATGAAGCCCAGATTCAACGCATTTTTGAAAAATGGGACCTGAACTGCGCCCAAATCGGTGAGGTGATTCCCGAAGACCGGCTTGATTTTTATTTTGGCGCCGATGTGGTGGCTCAACTGCCTGCCTCGATGTTGGTGCTGGGCGGCGGAGCCCCTGTGTACGAGCGCGAAATGGCTCAACCCGCTTATGTTAAAGAAATAAACGAGTTGAATCCGGCCAAACTCCCCATTCCCAAAAACCTAAAAGACCTGGCCGATTGCCTGAGCCGTTCGCCCAATTTAAGGCCAAAGCATTGGATTACCCAGCAGTACGATTCCATGATTGGTACTGCGAATTTGACCACACGGAAACCCTCCGATGCTGCCATTGTTTGGGTAAAAGAAACCGACTCGGCCCTGGCCTTGACCGTTGATGTGAATCCCCTGTACGTGGAAGCCAATCCCGAAAAGGGCGCCATGATGGCCGTGGCCGAAGCCGCCAGAAACATCGTTTGCTCGGGCGCTCGGCCCATTGCCATTACCAACTGCCTGAATTTTGGAAACCCTTACAATCCCGAGGCCTATTGGCAATTTGTGGGCGCCATTAAGGGAATGGGCAAGGCCTGCAAAGCACTTGGAACTCCGGTTACCGGAGGCAATGTGAGTTTTTACAACCAATACCGCGAAGGGGAACAGGTTTTTCCGGTAGCCCCTAGCCCCTCGATCGGTATGCTGGGTTTGCTTGACAACCTTGAAAACCACACCAGCCTCGCTTTTCCCTTGACCCAAGCCAAATTGCTGTTGGTGGGAATGGTAACTTCCGATTTTTCCTGTTCAGAATACCTGCGCGAATGGCATAAAATTCCCCGTTCGCCGGCGCCCTATTTTAACCTGGATCAAGAGGTTCAATTGCACAAGGGCATTGCCGCATTGATTGAGCAAGGCTTGGTTCTGTCGGCCCACGACGTGTCGGAAGGCGGCCTGTATCAATGCCTGAAAGAATCGGCCTTGGCTGGCAAAACAGGCTTTGAAGTGTATTCCGACGACGACATTCGGACCGATGCATTTTGGTTTGGTGAAGGCCAGGGTAGGGTGGTGGTTTCCATTTTGGAAGAAAACGAAGATGCGGTGGTAGATCTGTTGGCCGAATTGGAGGTCCCTGCCCTTTATTTGGGCGAAACCGGTGGAGAACAGCTTTCTTTTGACGGGGAAATCTGGCATAGCCTTGAAGATTTGATGCAGTGGGATGCCAGCCATTTGAATCCGTGGTTGGGCTGAGTTTCGTGGCATTTGGGCGGCAGCCGGGCTTTCCGCACTACTCCGCAGTTGCCGAAAGGCTGGCCCAGCTGCTTTGCGGGGGCTCCTCACGTCGCCTCCGCAGCTAGCGGGCCAGGCTTCGGCACCTTTGCGGCTAGTTTGCGTCAATCCCTGCCGCATCACTTGGCCGTTTATGTCGGGTTAAACCAAAATCCCCGCCCTTTCTAAAGGTTATTGTACTTCGAGCGGCCCAGCCCTGACAGGGCGAAATACCCTAGCACAGGGTGCAGCCCTGTGCATTCATTCATTCATTCATTCATTCATTCATTCATTCGTTCGTGGCTACCCTTTTTAACGCCTTTCTAATAACCACCAATTATGAATACCCCGCCAATCTAGCCAACACAACAAACCATTCCTGCATTCGTGGCTCCCCTTTTTAACGCCTTTCTAATAACCACCCATTATGAATACCCCGCTAATTTAGCCAACACAACAAACCATTCGTGCATTCGTGGCTACCCTTTTTAACGCCTTTCTAATAACCCCCCATTATGAATACCCCGCCAATCTAGCCAACACAACAAACCATTCGTGCATTCGTGGCTACCCTTATTACGCCTTTCTAATAACCACCGATTATAAATACCCCGCCAATTTAGCCAACACAACAAACCATTCGTGCATTCGTGGCTACCCTTATAACGCCTTTCTAATAACCACCAATTATGAATACCCCGCCAATCTAGCCAACACAACAAACCATTCGTGCATTCGTGGCTACCTTTTTAACGCCTTTCTAATAACCACCCATTATGAATACCCCGCCAATCTAGCCAACACAACATACCATTCGTGCATTCGTGGCTACCCTTTTTAACGCCTTTCTAAAAAAAACGCCGGACAACTTGCCCGGCGTTTCTCTTTTCATGAAACATGCCTTACTTTTTCACCACCCGGAAGTGCTGGCTACCCTCTGGGGTATCTAAACTAACAATGTACATTCCCGCGGGCAGGTTCTGAATGTCATTGCCATTTAAGCGGAACAACAGTTCTCCCGAAATCGGCTGAGCCGTACGCTGCACCAATACCCTTCCGCTTAGGTCGCGCAGACGCAGTTCGGTTTGCTGACTTAAACCACTTAACCCAATGCTCAACTCCGCATCAAAAGGGTTGGGATAAATGCTGGTTTTCCAGTTGCCCTCTTGATCCAATCCACCCGCCACATTCAACTGAACGGGATTGCAGGTTGTGCTTGAACAACCATTATCGGTAATGGTCAGGCAAACCGTGTACAAGCCGGGGAAGAAGAACAGCTTTTGTGGATTGATGTCGTAACTATAGGTTCCATCGCCAAAATCCCAGAAATAGTTCAAATACGGATCCAACGTGTCGGGCAAGAAATGCACCGTGTTCGTGGTCAATAGCGTTGGGCTAAAGTTTGAATTGATCAAATCGGTAACCACTACGTTTTGAGTTAGGGTGTCTTTGCAGCCCAAATCGCTGGTCAACATAAGGGTAACCGTATAGTTTCCGGCATTTGGGAAGAACCAGCTAGGCACCTGCATGGTGCTGCTCATACCATTGCTTGTGTTCCATTGGGTTGAAACAATGCTGCCAGAGCCAATGCTTGAGTTGTTGGTGATGGGCATGATGGTGCCACGGCAGTGGTCAGGCAAGTTAAAGGCTGCCTGAGGTTTGGGCAAAATGGTGGTACTTCCCGTAAAGACATCGGTACAACCATGGTTGGTGCTTACAGTAACACTCCAGTTGTAGTTTCCAAAGTTGCTGTACACATGGTTTGGATTGCTTCCATTGCCTAGGTTGCCATCGCCAAAATCCCACTGGTAGCCCGAAATTACGGCTCCGTTAATGTTCTGAACCGATGCCGATGAGGTAAAGGGGCTAAACGCTTCTTGGCAAACCGTGTTCACCGAGGCCGAAGCAATAACCGGATTGGGGTTAACATGGGTGGTTATGGATTGCGAGGTGCTGCAGCCGTTGTTGCTGGTAAAGGTTAGCGTGGTTACATATTGCCCCGCATTGGCATAGGTGTGGCTAAAGTTGGTTTGTGCCGACTGGTTTCCATCGCCCAAATTCCAGTTGCTGCCGCTAATCACCGATCCGTTGGCCGGCGAAACAAAGGCCGATGCCGAGAAGGAACTGCTGTTGCCTGCGCATACATCGCCCACCGACATGCTCGAAATTACAGGGTTGGGATTTACAATCACCTGCCCGTTCGAAGAGGCACTGCAACCATAGTTCGTGGTCACCGTTAGGTTCACCGTGTAGGTGCCAGGATTGGAATAGGTGAACGATGGATTGCCTTGGGTACTGGTGTTGCCACCGCCAAAATTCCATTGGTAGGCATTCACTACAGAACCGTTAACCGGTGGAACCGAACTGTTTTGTACAAAGTTGCTGGGCGTACCCTGGCATACATCCGCTGCGGTAATGCTATTGATAACTGGGAATGGGTTCACCAAAACGGTATCGTAAAACACCGCTGGGCAATTCTGATTGGTATTTATGGTGAAGCTCACCGGAAATGCCCCGGTTGATCCATAGGTTTTGGTAGGATTCATCGAAGGACTTGTGGTTCCATCACCAAAAGTCCAGAAATAACCGGTAATCTGGGCTCCATTCACATTCGACAACGAAGAGTTTTGTAAGAATAGGGTTGGGCTTCCAAAACACACATCAGGGAAAGTGGTACTGCTGATTTGCGGTGTTGGATTCACAACGGCTGTTCCAAAGGCGGTATCGGTACATCCATGGTTGGTGGTGGCCACCACGTAGGCGTTGTACGTCCCTGGTTGTGCATAATTGTAGGTGGTTTGCAGTCCGTTGGCATTGCCTCCGTCTCCCGAGGTCCAAACCGTTGAAGAAACAACCGCTCCATTCACGTTGGCCACGCTGGCGGTGGTATTTAACGGAGTGGCAGCTCCTTGGCAACCGGTGGGAATCGAAACCGAACCCAGCACCGGATTTGGGTGCACCAAGGCATTCAGGGTGGCTGTGTCTTTGCAACCATGGTTGGTCGATACAATCACCTGGACAGCATAGCTGCCGGGTTGAGCATAGTTGTGGTTGGGCGCCGATTGGCTACTTTGGTTCCCATCACCAAAATCCCAGCTGTAGGCATTAACCTGAGCTCCGTTCACGTTCGAAACCGATGAGCTTTGATTAAATAGGGTTGCATTCGTATGGCATACCGCCGCACCGGTGGTGCTGGAAATCGAAGGTTTGGGGTTCACCAAAACGTTGGTTAGCAAGGTGTCGGAACAACCGTGGTTGGTACTCACAATCAAACTCACCGCATAGCTTCCGGTGTTGGCGTAGGTGTGTGGACTGTTTAAGGTGTTCCCAGTGTTGTTGTCTCCAAAGGTCCAAGCCACCGAACTGATGCTGGCGTTGTTGGTGTTGCCCAACTGAACGTTGGCATTAAATGGAGTAGGCAATCCCAAGCAAATGTCGGGGGTGCTTGCCGAAGCAATTATGGGGGCCGGGTTAACCGTAACGGTTAAAGGGTTCGAAGGGGGCGAAATGCATCCATTCACATCGGTTACCGTGGCGGTATAAATACCTTGTACAATCGCCGGTATGGTTTGGCCTGTGTCTCCACTGCTCCAAGTAATTCCCGACATCAAACTGGCCTGCAAAAAGGTGGTATCGTAAGCACATCCACTCAAAGGATTTAAATTGATGATGGAGGGGGCGCTGGGGCCAGGGAACAAATTCAAGGTAACTGGAGTTGAAGAATTGCTGGTACATCCGTTTCCATCGGTGTAGGTAGCACTGTAGGTGCCCGGAGTCGAAACGGTAATGGTGGGCGTGGTTGCGCCTGTACTCCAGGTTATACTCGAGTTTTGGTTGGTGTTTAGGGTAACGGTGGTGCCGGTACACAAAACGGAATTGCCAACATACCCGATTACGGGCGCGGCAATGGGGCTAGGGTTTACCGTAACGGGAGTGAAGCATAGGCTTTGACAAGGTGCCGAGAAATTGGAAATGGTAGCGTTAAAGGTGCCACAGCATCCATCCGTAGTGTAACCGGTAAAAGAAAAGGTTGACCCAGCTGTTACAGAAATACTGGTAAATCCACTGGCACTTCCCCAAGTTAGCGCGGTGTTTGCTCCATTGAGCGTGTATCCAAAATAATCGTAGTTGCAGCAATCGTTGTGCTGAACGCTCCAGTTAAACGACAAGGTTCCCGTAGCCGGAATGGTAATTTGATAGCGAGTATAAACACCCCCACTTACCCCGTTCGGCCCTGTAAATACAATGCTTGTTGGGGCATTTCCCGTGTTTACGCTGCCGTTCGCGTTTCCAGTTTGATTGATCGACCAGTTGTTGGTCGCATAGCAACTGGTAAAGCCACTTACGTTGCTTAATCCACCCGGAGAGGCAGCATAATAGGTAGTTGAGGTTGTAATGGGCGGGGTGGTGAAACTTGCCGAAGTGCTCAGCGGATTGCCCGTCCCTTGGTTGTTGTTAAACCATTGGTAGCTGGTGCCTCCACTTGCAGTAAGGGTGGTTGTTTGACCGCAGGTTGGCGAGGTGTTGCCCGTAACGGTCGGACACTGTGCATTCAAGCCACCAAAGGCGAGCGACGCAAAGATTAAACAGAGTTTAGAAGTAAAAGTGTTCATAGGCCATAATTCGTTAAGTTAAAGAAAGTAACCTTCTTGTTTTCAGGTTTTTGTGCTTTAAGATAGGCTAAGTTAAAAAAATTTTATATTATATTAACAAGAGGGTGTTGTTTGTTTGAATTTCGCTTGAAAATAGGCGTTTTGAGTCCCTTTCCTTTTGTCCGTTTTGATTTCTCGCCTTGAAAAACAGGCCAACTTTTATTAATTGTTAATAAATCGTACTCATTTTTGGAAAACTGAATTGAATTGTTCTTATCTTAGAACATCAATTCGGAGCAGAGTGGGCCGGGTTGCTTTTTTGGATTTAAGATGCTGAAGGCCTTTTAATTATTTTATGCCGTACGTTGAAAATACTACTGAGATTGAGGACGCTCTAAAGCGCATTTTTGGATTTGACCGCTTTAAAGGCCAGCAAAAGGCTATTTGCGAAAATGTACTTGCGGGCAAAGATACCTTCGTTATAATGCCGACCGGCGGGGGCAAAAGCCTTTGCTATCAACTCCCCGCCCTTTTAAGTGAGGGAACCGCCGTTATTGTAAGCCCACTCATTGCCCTGATGAAAAATCAGGTCGACAGCATTCGGGGCTTTGGCGAACAAGAAGGCGTTGCCCATTTTTTTAATAGCTCCCTAACCAAAGGCGAACGCGAAAAAGTGAAACAAGATATCGTTTCGGGTAAAACCAAAATGCTTTTCGTGGCCCCAGAATCCCTAACCAAAGAAGAAAATACCCAGTTTCTTCGTTCTATTCAGGTCTCTTTTTTCGCCATAGACGAAGCACATTGCATTTCTGAATGGGGCCATGATTTTCGCCCAGAATACCGTCGCCTTAGGGCCATCATCGAAGAAATCGACCGGGCTCCCATTATTGCCCTCACCGCCACTGCCACTCCCAAAGTGCAACAAGACATTCTTAAAAACCTGGGCATGGCCGATGCCACTCTGTTTAAAGATTCCTTTAACCGGCCTAGCCTATATTACGAAATTCGTCCCAAAGTCGAGGTAAATAAGGAAATCATCCGCTTTATCCGCCAACATCAAGGCAAATCAGGCATCATCTACTGTCAAAACCGTAAGAAGGTGGAAGAACTTGCCGAACTCCTCCAGCTCAATGGCATCTCTGCCGTTCCCTACCACGCCGGTCTCGACAGCAAAACCCGAAACCTAAACCAAGACCTTTTCCTGCACCAAGAAGTCGATGTCATTGTGGCTACCATCGCATTTGGCATGGGAATCGATAAACCCGATATTCGTTTCATTATTCACCACGATATTCCTAAAAGCCTAGAAAGCTATTATCAAGAAACCGGCAGGGCCGGCCGAGATGGCGGCGAAGGAATTTGTGTTGCCTTCTACGACTACAACGATGTCGTTAAACTTGAAAAACTGCTCTCCGGAAAACCCATCGCCGAACAAGAAATCCATAAACTCCTTCTCCAAGAAGTCGTTTCTTTCGCCGAATCTGGAGCCTGCCGAAGGCAAGCCCTACTGCATTATTTTGGCGAACATTTTCCTAAAGAGCATTGCAACGAAATGTGCGACAATTGCGCCCACCCAAAAGAAACATTTCCAGCCAAAGATGCCCTTCTTCTGGTGTTCGATACCCTCCTGGCCATGAAAGGCAAATACAAAATGGCCCAGGTTCTCGATGTAATCCGAGGCCGACATACCAACCACACCGAAACCTACCGGCATACCGAGTTGGCCCAATTCGGTAAAGGCAAAGACAAACCCGATGCCTTTTGGCTCGCCGTGATGCGCCAAGCCCTGGTTCAAGATTTTCTAAGCAAGGAAGTCGAACACTACGGAACCCTTTTGCTCAATAAAAAGGCCCTTTCTTTTATCGAAAGCCCTAGCAATATCGATTTTTACAAGGATAGAGATTTCCAAGCTTCTGATTCCGACGAATCCTCCGGACTAACCGGAAAAGGAGGCTCCGCCCTCGATACCCTGCTGCTTAGCCTGCTAAAAGACCTCCGCAAACAAATTGCCCGGCAACGCAACCTCCCTCCCTTTGTCATTTTTCAGGATTTTTCCCTCGACGAAATGGCCACCGCTTATCCTATTAATATGGATGAACTAAAACAAATAAGCGGAGTAGGTGAGGGAAAAGCCATTAAATTTGGAAAACCGTTCGTTGATCTGATTGCCCGACACGTAGAAGAAAACGATATCGATCGCCCTATGGATGTTGGCTTTAAATCCGTCGCCAATAAATCAGCTATTAAAGTGGCGGTTATTCAATCCATTGATCGAAAAATCCCGCTTGATGTGATAGCCCGAAATAAAGATTTGGAATTGGCAGACCTGATTCATGAACTTGAAGGGATTGTGCAAGCTGGAATTCGACTTGACCTCGATTATTACGTGAATAAATTGACAGATAAAGAAGAGCAAGAAGGGATTTTTGAACTTCTTAGAGAGTCTGAAAATGCAGACGTTCAGGTCCTGATTGATGAATATGGCGATGTATATTCCGAAGATGAACTTCGCGTCTTGCGTGTGAAGTTTCTCTCTGATATGGGAAATTGATTTTTTTAGTTTTTAGGTGGCGGTGGCCGGGCTTTCACCCGTAGTCGGCAGGCAAACCTGCCTGCTGCAGCGGCTTTGCGGTGGCTCCCAAGGTCGCCTCCGCAGCTCGCGCAGCAGCGCAGGTTTTACCCGCCGAGCTACCGGGTTCAATCCCTACCGCAAACCATTCCCTAACTCGAACCCACCTGCCTTTTCCTGCGCCTCTTTTTTGTATTTTTATTCCTACATCCCCAAGGTTCAATTTAGATTCAACGCATTATGAAGTCTTTCTTAGCATGTTCTGTTTTTCTTATCATCCTCTTTCATTCCCTAGCCTTAAAGGCCCAAGGTAGCCTACAATTCAACCAAGTCAAACTTATTAGCTCGGTCGAAGACACTGTGCCTCCCGGAAAAGTGTGGAAAATAGTTGGATATTATGGTTTTGAGCAATACTACAACGCCTGCATTCAATACAGCGGAAATTCGAACCTGAGTGGCATCAACCGCCTAGCAAACTGCGGCAGCTATTTCAACGCCACTACTTTATCTTCCGGTAGGTTTAACTACACCGCCGCTGAGCTGCAAATCAATGGAATTGTTTTGGTGCTCGAAACCACCGGATTTAATGCCATAAGTGCCAATAACCACTGTAACTCCACCAACTGCACTGGAAGCCAATGGAACTACGGTAACCCTCAGCCTACCTTCAATTTTAACTGTGCCAGTATTGGGCCCAGCGGAAAATTACCCCTGTGGTTTCCAGCTTCCAGCAGAGTAAAATCCAATGGCCCAAATACCTTTTTGTCGGTCATTGAATTTAATGTGATTTAATCGCGTTTTAAGCCTTGGCCCCCAAATTACTAGCATTTTTTCGTTCATTTTGGTGCTTGGCTTTGCTTCCTTGCGAACCTCTTTTTATGGAATGTCTATTATTTAATACGGCCATTCGATTTGAAATAGTTAATTTTGAACACAATACAATTTCCTACCATGAAAAACCTATTCTTTTCCCTGCTTTGCTCAGCTGTGTTGCTTCCCCTTGGGTTGCTTCGGGCTCAAACCGATCCAGTTCCTCAAACTTTACCGTATTCCGAAGATTTCAATTCGATGGTAGCGCCCACGTATCCCGTTGGCTGGATAGGTTGGGCACAAGCAGTTCAAACCGGTTCTTTTCAAACAGCTCCACCCACCGGCGATAAAATTCTTGCCTCAGGCACAGCGGCTAGCACAGGGAACAACGTCTATGATTTTTCACAAAAAATGGGCATTTTGAACAGTGCAACCACAAACCATGGTATAGCTACAGCTTTGGTTACTTCGGGATTGGCCAACATCACCATCAGTTACGATGCAATGACCATTCGAGATGCCAACGCAAGAACCAACGTATTCGCCCTTCAGTACCGGGTCGGAAATAGTGGGAATTTTACCGACGTCCCAGGTAGCCAATACCACAACAATCTAACCCCTCAAACCACCGGAACGGCAGGTGTGAACATCCAAAACAGAACCCTGATCCTGCCCCCTGTATGCAACAACCAGGCCTTTATTCAACTCCGCTTTATTTCCAAAGATTCGGCCGGAACGGGGGCCAGACCTTCCTTTGCTATCGATAATTTCCAAGCTTCGGGCAACGTCAATGTGGGTGAACCTGTCGGAATTTCTTTGTCGATTGATACCGCGTTTGAAAGTTCTCAAACTCAAGTAACCATTACAGCAACCACAGCCAATCCCCTGGCCAGCCAAGAAACCCTTATTCTAAGTTTATCAGGGATTGGAGTTACCGCAGCCGATGCCATTTGGACTCCCAGCATTACCATTGCAGGTGGTCAATCCACCGGATCAACCATCTTGACCATTAACGACGATGATTTGAACGAGGAAACCGAAGCGATGGTAGTTGGCATTGCAGGTCTGTCATCGGGTTTGGCTTTAGGTACTCCCAGTTCAGATACCATAATGGTGATTGACAACGATTTTCAAATCTCCCTCAATGCATTGAATCAGCCCTTTGGCATTGAAACTTTTGACTCATTAAGCAACGCAGGGAATGCCAACAACCGCTTTCCACGTGGTATTTATGTTCGTGAAATGGGCAGCGCTGCCGACCAATTGTATGGAGCCCAAAACGGAAGTTCTTTGACCGGAAATGCCTACAGCCTTGGTACTACGGGTAGTTTAGAACGGAGCTTTGGTGGATTAACCACCGGCAGCGTTTCGACCATTTATGTAGGTGCCCGTTTTCAGAACAATACAGGGCAACCGTTCAATGCACTTAAAGTTAGCTATACGGGTGAGCAGTGGCGTTGCGGTGGCAACGGCTTGGGCGACACCCTTTTCTTTCAGGTTAGTACCAACGCCGATTCCTTGCACACAGGAACATGGACCACATTCCCTGCTTTGAACTTTGTTTCTACCTACATCGATACGGTGGCCGTAGTATTGGACGGCAACCTGCCTCCCAACTTCACACTCAAATCTGATACGGCAGCCAACCTAGGCATTATTCAGCCCGGCCAAACGGTTTGGATTCGCTGGCGCGACATAAACGTAGCGGGAAGCGACGATGCCTTGGGTATTGACGACATGTCGGTCGAACCTCTGGTTGTGGGTTGTTTGCCCGCCACCGCTACCGACTTGGTTTTGGTTCCAAACTCTGGAACGGGTAGTATTTCTTCTTTAACCTCTGGTTCCATTACTACCTCGGCCGACGGAGTTCAGATAATGCAATTCCATCTTCGGGATGGTGGAGCATCGGGCGATTTTGACAACCTTCCAACCCAATTGTTGAAAATGGGCTTATCAAAAGGAAACGGCCACACAGCAGGCAATTTCAATCAGGTTTTTAGCGCCGCAGCATTGTTCTCTGGCAATACAAAACTTGCTGATGCTGTTGTTTCTACCGATTCTTTGGTTTTTGATCTGCTGAATGCCTCGGCTGCCGACAACGATTCCTTGGAATTAGCCCTACGGGTTTCCCTACATAGCAACGGGCAGATTGTTGACCAATCTCAAATTCACATTTCCTTTAACACCAACAACATGGTTTTGGGTAATTTGTGTTCTTCATCTCAATGGACAGGCGGCAGCGCTGGAAGTTCGGATGCCAACTCCAATTTAATTGATGTGGTAGCAACCCAGCTGGTTTTTTCCAACATTGGTCTACCCCTTGCTACCAATACCAATTTCACGGCTACGGTTTGCGCCAAAGACATGCATGGAAATGCCGACCTTGATTCTCGCGATGTAACATTTAGCAAATTCCAAGGAACAGGCACCTTGAGCAGCCAAAGCGGTTTGGGGCCCATTGCCTCGGTTAGCGCCTGCGTAAGCCGCAACGACCTACGCTACGATGTTGCTGAAACCATGGTGCTTCGGGCCAGCGATAATCAGGGCTTGACCGTTGATACCAGTTTGGTTTTTCCTAATTCAACTATTTTAAATCAAGAGGGTAAACCCATTGGCCTGTACCCTAATCCTGTGCTAAAAGGAACCTCGGCACAGCTATTGAAGTCAATAGGAAATTGGACCCTGCTTGACCTAACTGGCCGTGTTTTGATGCGGGGCTCGGGCGTTCAAATTGAAACCAGCGCCTTGCATCCTGGCTTGTACCTTCTTGTAAATACCCAGGGTCAAAGCCTTCGACTTTCGGTGCATTGATTGTTAATCTTAATATAAACGGCGGAGAAGGGTTCTTTTCCGCCGTTTTTTTTGCCTTTCCCTCTGCAATAATATATGCCTTTTGATTTTTGTTTACACTTAGTTTCAAAATGGGAGTAGTTTGTGGGCAGTCCATTCAAAATTGACATTTAATATAAAAGTTTTAATTCAAAAATTCTTAATTCAAAAATTCTGAATTCGAAAACTCGTTTTTTATATAATTTTTCACTAGTGTCCGATAAAAATACAAATCTATCATTTTTCAGTCTGAAAGCCTTGATTTTACTGCTGTGAAAGGCTTGATTTCAAAAGTAAGCCCCCCTATTTATGAACTGTTAAATTTCAGTTGAAGT